>Ga0081540_1000041_pt1 | contig 136874 bp, 135 predicted proteins | sample TabmetS2T1R1_FD_71024 | JGI IMG/M metagenome (GOLD analysis project Ga0081540, IMG submission 71024) | Tabebuia heterophylla rhizosphere microbial communities from the University of Puerto Rico - S2T1R1 | ecosystem: Host-associated > Plants > Roots > Rhizosphere ... | reverse complement strand
ACTGTCGGAGCTGACGGCAGGGGAGGAGCGGTACGCGGCCAGCGGCGAGATCAACTCCCGGGTCGCGGGGCGTCGCCCCTGCCCCTGCCCCCGGCGGGAGCCAGCGCCAAACGCTTACCCCGTCCCTGGCCCAGAGCAATCCGAGCACCGCTCCCGACAAGAGCGTCGCCGCCAACGGCTCGCTCATCAACATCCCTCCGTACTCGAGAAACGCCGGGTAAACCGCCACCGCCAGCGCCCCCAACAACCCAACCACCACCGCGCCCCCGTCGACGGTCTCTCCCTCGCCCACCACACCTGCTCGGGGTGGGCGAGGGAGAGACCGTCCCAACCGCCGCCCAATCAAATAACTGAAGAGAACGGCCAAGCTCGCCACCACCGCCAACACGACTCTCGCCACCCGTTCATGCACCCCTCCCGTCACCTCGTAAACCCCCGCGACGAACAGCGGCAGCCCGGGCGAGTAGTTGCTCGACGGCTGCGTCGCCCCGGCGCCGACCGTGAACCCCTCGCCGCGATCGAGGTTCGCGGCGATCGCCGCGTAGGCCTGGGCGTCGTAGACCGGCGCCCGCCCGTCCCAGGCATAGCCGACCCGTAAGCCCAGCCCCAGCAGCAGGATCGCGACCAGCGCGGCCAGCCCCGCCCGGCCCCCGTTGCGCGCTGCGAGTCCGCTTCTCATCGGCGGGATTCAACTAGCTACCCCGCCGGGATAGTCACTAAGCTGCCCCGCCTATGCGCGTTCTGATCCTCGGTGGCGACGGCTACCTGGGTTGGCCGACGGCTCTGCATTTCTCCGCTCGCGGCCACGAGGTCTCCGTCGTCGACAACTTCTCGCGCCGCCGCTGGGTCGGCGACGCGGGCTCCGACTCGCTGACCCCGATCCTGCCGCTCGACGAGCGCCTTGCCGCCTGGTCCGAGCTCTCCGGCGACGACATCCGCAGCTTCACCGGCGCGGTCGAGGACGGCGAGCTCCTCGACGAGGTCGTCGCCGAGGTCCGGCCCGAGGCGGTCATCCACTACGGCCAGCAGGCCTCGGCGCCCTACTCGATGGCCTCGCGCGAGAAAGCGGTCGAGACCCAGTACGCGAACGTGATCGGCAACCTCAACCTGCTGTTCGCGATCCGCGACCACGTGCCTGACTGCCACCTGGTCAAGCTGGGGACGATGGGGGAGTACGGCCAGCCCGAGATCGACATCGAGGAGGGCTACATCGAGATCAGCCACAAGGGGCGCGTGGACACGCTGCCGTTCCCGAAGCTGCCGGCCTCGCTGTACCACTGCTCGAAGGTCCACGACTCGACCAACATCCACTTCGCCTGCCGCACCTGGGGCCTGCGCGCGACCGACCTCAACCAGGGCGTCGTCTACGGGATCGAGACCGAAGAGACGGGCCGCGACGAGCGCCTCATCACCCGCTTCGACTACGACGAGATCTTCGGCACCGTCCTCAACCGCTTCTGCCTGCAGGCGGTGATCGGCCACCCGCTGACCGTCTACGGCGCCGGCACCCAGACCCGCGGCTTCCTCAACATCCGCGACACCCTCGCCTGCGTCGAGCTCGCCGCGGCCAACCCGGCCGAGCGCGGCGAGTTCCGCGTCTTCAACCAGTTCACCGAGCAGTTCTCGGTGATCCAGCTCGCGGAGCTGGTCAAGGGGGCCGCCGAGCACCTCGGCTACGCGGTCGAGATCCGGCACTACGACAACCCGCGGGTCGAGAAGGAAGAGCACTACTACAACGCGGTCCACACGAAGCTGCTCGACCTCGGCCTGCAGCCGACGCTGCTGGGCGAGGAGCTGGTCGAGACGATGCTGCACCGGATCGAGCGCTACCAGGGCGCCGCGATCGAGGCCGCGATCGATCCCCGCACCCGCTGGAACCCGGCGAAATCACCTGCAGCTCCCGCCTGACCAGCGGTTCCGGCGCTGGTAGCATCGAACGTTCGATGAGAGCCGCCGACACGCTGATGGAATCGCTCAAGGCCGAGGGCGTCAAGCACGTCTTCGGGATCCCGGGGGGGGCCAACCTGCCGATCTACGACGCCGTCGTCGACGCCGACTTCCGCCACATCCAAGCCCGCCACGAGCAGGGCGCCGGCCACGCCGCCGAGGGCTACGCCAAGGCCTCGGGCAAAGTCGGCGTCGCCTTCGCCACCTCCGGGCCGGGTGCGACCAACCTGATCACCGCGATCGCCGACGCGATGCTCGACTCGGTCCCGACCGTCTTCATCACCGGCCAGGTGAAAACCGAGCTGATTGGCACCGACGGCTTCCAGGAGGCCGACGTGCTGGGGGCGACGCTGCCCTTCGTCAAGCACTCCTTCCAGGTCACCGACCCGCGCCAGATCCCCGAGTACGTCCACGAGTCCTTCCACATCGCCGCGACCGGCCGCCCGGGGCCGGTGTTGCTCGACATCCCGACCGACCTCTCGCGCGCCGACATCGAGTACGAGCCGCGCACCGAGCCGGTCGAGCTGCCCGGCTACAAGCCTTCGACCGAGGGCAACATCAAGCAGGTGCGGATCGCTGCCAAAGCGCTCGCCAACGCGCGCCGGCCGATTCTCTACACCGGCGGCGGCGTGATCAACGGCAACGCTTCCGAGGAGCTGCGCGAGCTGGCCGGCTCCGACCGCTTCCCGGTCACCTCGACCCTGATGGGACTGGGGGGCTTTCCCGCCTCCAGCGACCAGTGGCTGGGGATGCTCGGCATGCACGGCACCTGGAGCGCCAACCAGGCGATGGACAGAGCCGACCTGATCGTCGCGGTCGGCGCCCGCTTCGACGACCGGATCACCGGCAAGCTCTCCGAGTTCGCCCCGCACGCGAAGGTGATCCACATCGACATCGACCCGGCCGAGATCTCCAAGAACGTGGGAGCGCACATCCCGATCGTCGGCGACGTCAAGCAGGTGCTGCCGAAGCTGACCCGCGAGTACCGGGCGCTGCAGACCGACTCCAGCCGCCTCGACGCCTGGTGGGAGACGCTGCGCGGCTGGCAGCAGGAGCACCCGCTCTACTACGAGCCCGGCAAGGACGGCGAGATCAAGCCGCAGTTCATGATCGAGGCCCTGCACCGGGCGACCAGGGGCGAGGCGATCGTCACCTCCGACGTCGGCCAGCACCAGATGTGGACCGCCCAGTACTACGGCTTCGAGAAGCCGCGCCACTGGATCAACTCCGGCGGCCTCGGGACGATGGGCTTCGGCCTGCCGGCGGCGATCGGCGCCCAGGTCGGCTGCCCGGATGAGACCGTCGTCTGCGTCGCCGGCGACGGCAGCCTGATCATGAACGTCCAGGAGCTGGCGACCTGCGTCACCGAGCAGATCCCGGTCAAGGTCTTCCTCATGAACAACGGCTACATGGGCATGGTGCGCCAGTGGCAGGAGCTGTTCTGGGACCGCCGCTACAGCGCCGTCGACATGACCGGCAGCCCGGACTGGGTGAAGCTGGCCGAGGCCTTCGGCGCCACCGGCATGCGCTGCGAGAACGCAGACGAGCTCGAGGGGACGATGGTCCAGGCGCTGGAGACCGAGGGCCCGGTGCTGGTCGACGTCCGCGTCACCGCCGAGGAGAACTGCTACCCGATGATCCCGCCGGGCAACGCCGCCCGCGACATGGTCGAGGCGCCGAGGGCGGTGCGCTGATGGAGGCCGGGACCCCGCAGGCGGTCAAACTCGAGGACCTGCACCTGCCCGGGCAGCTCACCGGGCGCAAGCACATCCTCTCGATCCTGGTCGAGAACAAGCCGGGTGTCCTCGCCCGCGTCGCCGGCCTCTTCTCGCGCCGCGGCTTCAACATCGACACCCTCGCCGTCGGCCCGACCGACGACCCCAGCATCTCGCGGATCACGCTCACCCTCGACGGCGCCGTCCACCCGATCGACCAGGTGACCAAGCAGCTGCACAAGCTGATCAACGTCCTCAAGATCCGCGACATGGAGCCGGAGGAGACGGTCGCCCGCGAGATGGCGCTGTTCAAGGTCTCCTCGGCGGTCGAGAACCGGGCCGAGATCATTCAGTTCGCCGAGATCTTCCGCGCCAAGATCGTCGACGTCGCCCGCCGCACGATGACGATCGAGGTGACCGGCTCCGCCGACAAGATCGAGGCCTTCGAGCGGATGGTGAGGCCCCACGGGCTCGTGGAAATGGTCCGGACGGGAGAGATCGCAATCTCCCGCGGCTCAGACTGAAAATGATGGTCCCAGACGCCGACAGGCGGTGTCCTCAGTCGCCTGAATAGCGGTGCTATTCAGGCTCCCTGCGTCCTTGCCCGCCGACCTCTGGAATACATCATTTTCTAGCCTGAGACCGGCGGTCGATCGCGCTCTCTCCCGCGACAAAAGGACTCTTGTCAGTGTTACGAGGGAGGTCGATATTTCCGATCCCTGCGCCGCGGTCTTCGCCTCGCGCCTGGCCTCCGACCGCTGGTTCTGCTGGGAGCAGCCGGACCGCGGGTTCGCGCTGGCAGGTCTGGGCGCCGCGCACGAGGCAACCTCACGCGGCGACGTCCGCTTCCGCGACGTCGCCCGCGAGCTCTCGGAGATCCGCCGCGAGGCGCTCTACGACGAGCCCCCAGGTCTGCCCGCCGGCGCCGGTGCGACCTGGCTCGGCGGCTTCGCCTTCGACCCCGAGGGCGGCGGCTCATCGACCTGGTCCTCGCTGGCGCCGGCATCGCTGACCCTGCCGCAGCTCTCGCTCTGCCGCAGCGGCGAGCGCACCTTCCTCACCCTCAACGCCGTCGTCGTCCCGGGAGATGACGCCGACGCCGTCGTCGCGGCTCTCGGTGCTCGCCTCGCGGGGTTGCGTACCGACGAGCCGCTGCCGCTGCTCGACCCGCACCCGACCGCACATGCCGAGATCCGCAGCGCTCGGCCGCCGGGCGAGTTCGAAGCCGCCGTCGAGGGCGCGACATCGCGGATCGACAGCCGCGCGATGACCAAGGTCGTGCTCGCCCGCGAGGTGATCGTCAGCGCCGGGGCGGCGCACGACCCGGCCGCCCTGTTCGGCGCGATGCGGGTCCAGTTCCCGGCCTGCTTCTGCTTCTGCGTCGGCACCCCCGAGGCCGCCTTCCTCGGCGCCAGCCCCGAGCTGCTCGTCCGTCGCTCCGGTGCCAGCGTCTCGACCGTCGCCCTCGCCGGCTCGACCCGGCGCAGCTCCGACCCGGCGGTCGACGACCATCTCGGCGAGCAGCTGCTGCGCAGCGACAAGGACCGCCGCGAGCAGCGGATCGTCAGCGAGCGGATCGTTCGCGCCCTGCGCCCGCACGCCGTCTGGGTCGAGGCCGCGGCGGAGCCGGAGATCGCCAAGGTGGCGAACATCCAGCACCTGGCGACGCCGGTGATCGCCCAGCTCGCCGAGCCGCACTCGGCGATCGAGATGGCCGGCCTCCTGCACCCGACGCCGGCCGTCGGCGGCGAGCCCTGGCCGCGGGCGGCCGCCGCGATCTCCGAGCTCGAGGGCATGGACCGCGGCTGGTACGCGGGCCCGGTCGGGTGGATGGACGCGACCGAGGACGGCGAGTTCTGCGTCGCCCTGCGCAGCGCCCTGCTGCGCGACCGCAACGCCCACCTGTTCGCCGGCGTCGGCGTCGTCGCCGGCTCCGACCCAGCAGCCGAGCTCGCCGAGACCGAGGTGAAGCTGCAGGCGCTGCTGCCGTTCCTAGCCGAGTGAGGCGAGCGCGTTGTGGACCGCCGTCGCCGCCCGCCGGTGGGCGTCGACGTTGGTACTCCGGTCGGTCCTGACCTCGATCAGGCCGGTGCCGGCCGCCAGCGCCTGCGGGAGGTCGGAGAGCGATTCGAGGCGAGTGTGGGGGAGGTCGAACAGCGCCGCCGCGCGGGCGGCGTCGACCCCCCGCGGGGTACCAAGCAGGGCCTCGAACTCGGCGCCGTCGAGGGCCTTCTCCTGGGGCAGGAAGTGGAAGATGCCGCCGCCGCCGTTGTCGATGACGACGATGCGGACCGGGGTGAGGACGTCGCGCAGCGCGGCGAGGCCGCCGATGTCGTGGACCAGGCCGAGATCGCCGGTGACGACCGTCGTCGGCCGCCCGCTTGCGTCGGCGGCGCCGATCCCGGAGGAGACGAGGCCGTCGATCCCGTTGGCGCCGCGATTGCTGAGGAAGGCGACGTCGGCCTCTCCCGGCTCCAGGAACGACTCTTGGTCGCGGATCGGCATGCTCGAGGCGGTGTAGACGAGGTCGCCGTCGCGATGGGCGCGGCCGAGCGCCAGGTGCAGGGCGGGCTCGCTGATCGGGCCTTCCTCGCTCTCGAGCTGGGCCGCCAGCGCGCCGCGGGCCGCGCTCTCGGCGGCGATCCAGCCCTCCGGCAGCGGTCGCTCCTCGCCCTCCAGCCGCGCTGCCCAGCCGGCGGCCAGCTCGGTCGGGTCGGCGCGCAGGATCGCCGCCGCCCGCCGGCTCGGCTCGTTCCAGCCGCCGTAGGGGTCGATGACGATCTGGTCGGCGCCGCTCGCCGCCAGCCAGGCCCGCAATGGCTTGCTGGTCGGCATCTCGCCGAAGCGCAGGACCAGCTCCGGGACGACGGCGGGGGAGAAGCGCTCGTCGCGCAGCAGCAGGTCATAGGTCGTGATCACGCGCGAGCGGTCGTGCGGCCCGCAGCGCAGCTGCGAGGTCGGCTCGGCCAGGATCGGGAAGCCGGAGGCGCGGGCGAGGCGGGCGAGCGGCTCGCGCAGCTCCGGATCGAGCTGGCGGCCTGCGATGATCACGCCGGAGATCGCGTCACCGATGTGGCCGGCGACCTCGTCGAGGAGGAAGCCCGAGGGCTCGAGGTCGATCCGGGTGACAGCGGTCAGCGGCCGACCCTCCCGCCCGGCCAGCGCCAGCGGGTCGGTCGCGGTGACCGCGTCCGCGACCGGGACCGGCGCCAGCGGCTCGCGCCAGGGCAGGTTGAGGTGGACGGGGCCGGGTCGCGCCTCGCCGCGGGCGGCGGCCAGCGCCCGGCAGGCGACCGAGCGGTAATGGAGCAGCCCGTCGTCGTCGGCCTCGTGGGTGCCGACTTCGCAGAACCAGCGCACCGTGGAGCCGAAGGCCTTGATCTGGTCGATCGTCTGGCCGGCGCCGATCCCGCGCAGCTCCGGCGGCCGGTCGGCGCTGAGGAAGAGCAGCGGCAGCGCCGATTCGTCGGCCTCGCAGACCGCCGGGTGGTAGTTGGCGAGCGCCGTGCCGCTGGTGCAGAGCAGCGCCACCGGCCCGCCGCCCGCCTGCGCGGCACCGAGCGCGAAGAAGGCCGCCGAGCGCTCATCGACGATCACCGTCACCTCGATCCCCGGCTCGCGCCAGAGCGCCACCGCCAGCGGCGTCGAGCGGGAGCCGGGGGAGACGACCGCCCGCCGCAGCCCGCCGCGCACCAGCTCCTCGACGAAGGCCGAGGCGAGGGCGGTGTTGGCGTTGGTCGGGTCCACGTGTCGAGTTTGTCAACCAGGGTTGACAAAAGCGCCATTCGACGGCTAGAGACGGTGCGCCTGCAGCGCATCCTCGTCGATCTCGATGCCGAGACCAGGGCCGGGCGGTGGATACAGCATCCCGTCCCGCAACTCGCACTCGACCGAGGCGATGGTCGCGGCGAAGAGGCGCTGGGTGGCGAGGCCGTGGGCGTAGCGAGGCGGCGGCGGGCCGACGGGGTTGACCTTGTCGTCGATGTTGGACGCAAGGCGCGCGGCGGTCGCTATGCCGACCGGTCCATCGAGCGCGCTGGATGCGTAAGCCGGCATCAATTCGCCGATTTCCATCGCTTCGAAGAGTCCCCCGACCTTCGCCAGCTTGATGCCGGTCACCTGGAATGCATCGAGGTCGAGCGCCAATTCGGCCTCCTCGAGGTTGTTGATGCTCTCGTCTCCGGAAAGAGGAACTTCGCTCTCCCGCGAGAGCAGCGCGGCCTCCTCCATCGTCCTGACCGGCTGCTCGACGAGCTCGATGTCGAACTGCTCCAACTCAGACACCATCGCCAGCGCCGTGGCCAGCGACCATGCACCGTTGGCGTCGACCCGAAGCCGAGCGCGGGGCCCAACCGCGTCCCGAACGGCTTGCACCAGGGCGAGGTCGTCGTCCACTCCAAGCTTGAGCTTGAAGGTCGAGAAGCCCTCCTCTGCCCAGGCAAGAGCGTCCTCCGCGACCGCCGCCGCCGGCCCAGCGATGAGGGTCGCGTTGCAGGTGACAGGCGTGGGCCGAATCGGCTCCGACCCTGGATCTTCCGCGTCGGCAAGCCTTGACCAGATATCGGTGACCGCGCAGAGCACGGCGCAGCGCGCTGGCGCGGAGAGCCGCAAGCGCGGGTCGATTTCCGCTACGGAGAAGACCTCGAAGTAACTGCGGTCGAAGAAGTCGTAGAGCGGCTCGCTCGCGGCGACGTCCTGCAGCTCCCGCACGACCTGCTCGAGGCTCGCGCCGCCCCGCAGCGAGAGCGGCACCGCTTCGCCGAGCCCCACGAGTCCCTCGTCCGTCGTCAGCCGCAGCATCACCATCTCGCGCCGGGTCAGCGTCCCGCGCGCCGTCACGTACGGCTCCCTGAACGGGAGCGCGTAGGGGATCACCTCGACGGAAGCCAGTCGCAAGCTCAAGCCATCACACCCCACCGAGAACGCAGTTCTTGCCGCTATGCGGGAACAAGTGCGTTCTCAAGACGAGATCAGGAGGCCCGCGGTGACCAGCAGGCTGAAGACGCCGAGCAGGGCGCCGGTGGCGGCGAGGGCGCCGTTGAGGGCCGGGCCGTCGGTGCGCGTGGCGACGATCCGCATCGGTTTGAACGCCAGTGGCAGGGCCAGCAGGCCGATCAGTGGCAGGGCGCTCGCTTCGCCGGCCCAGAGCGCGAACGGCAGCACGGCGAACGCCCCGAGGACGAGCATCCGGTAGAGGTTGACGGCGCCGGCCCGCCCGATCCGCACCGCCAACGTCTGCTTGCCCGCGCGGCGGTCGGTCTCGAGGTCGCGGACGTTGTTGACGACGATGATCGCGGTGGCAAGGAAGCCGATCGAGATCGAGAGCCCGAGCGGCAGCGCGTCGAGCTGCTCGAGCTGCACGTAGTAGGAGCCGTTGACGGCGACGAGGCCGAAGAAGAGGAAGACGAAGACCTCGCCGAGGCCGGCGTAGCCGTAGGGCCAGGGGCCGCCGGTGTAGAGGACGCCGGCGAGGATCGAGACGACGCCGACGGCGATGATCACGACTCCGGCGACGGTCGCCAGGTAGACCCCGCAGGCGACCGCGACGGCGAAGGCGATCCAGGTCGCGGTCAGGACCCGCCGCGGCGTGATCAGGCCGCTCGAGGTGACCCGCACCGGGCCGAGCCGGTCGGCGGTGTCGGCGCCGCGCTTGGCGTCGGAGTAGTCGTTGGCGAGGTTGGTCCCGATCTGGATGAAGATCGAGCCGACCAGGGCGGCGAAGAAGGCGCCCCAGCGCGGCAGGTGCCCGAGCCACTGGACCGCCGCCGCGGTCCCGACCAGGACCGGCGCCACCGCCGCCGGCAGCGTCCGCGGCCGCGCCGCCATCAGCCAGATCCTCATCGCGCGCTCCCCTTGCCGCGCCCGCTCACGGCCGCCTCGGGAATTTGGAGAAGTCCGGCCTGCGTTTCTGCTTGAACGCCTCGCGCCCCTCGGCCGCCTCCTCGCTGCCGTAGAAGAGCAGGTTGGCGTCGTGGGCGAGCTGCTGGATCCCGGCGTAGCCGTCCTCGTGGGCATTGAAGCTCGCCTTCGTCAGCCGCAGCGCGAACGGGGAGAGGGCGAGCATGTCGCGGCACCAGGCGACCGTCTCCGCCTCCAGCCGGTCGACCGGGACGACCGTGTTGACGAGCCCCATCTCCAGCGCCTCGGCCGCGTCGTACTGGCGGCAGAGCAGCCAGAACTCCTTCGCCTTCTTGGTCCCGACCAGGTCGCGCAGCAGCGAGGCGCCATAGCCGCCGTCCCAGGAGCCGACCCGCGGACCGGTCTGGCCGAAGACGGCGTTGTCGGCGGCGATCGTCAGGTCGCAGCAGACGTGGAGGATGTGGCCGCCGCCGATCGCGTAGCCGGCGACCATCGCGATCACCGGCTTCGGCAGCCGCCGCATCTGCACCTGCAGGTCGGTGACGTGGAAGCGGCCGAGCGAGGCGCCCTCCTCGAGATAGCCCGTGTCGCCGCGGATCCGCTGGTCGCCGCCCGAGCAGAACGCGCGGTCGCCGGCACCGGTGAGGATGATCACGCCGACCTCGGTGTCCTCTCGCGCCAGCTCCATCGCGGCGCCGACGTCGATCAGCGTCTGCGGCCGGAAGGCGTTGTGGACGTCGGGCCGGTTGATCGTGATCTTGGCGATTCCCTCGGCCTTCTCATAGAGGATGTCCTCGAACTCCCCGGCAGCGATCCACTCGATCGGCGCGTAGAGGTCCGCTTCGGGCAGTGCGTCCTTATGGCGTTTGGGCATGATGGGGACGATATCCAGCTGATGAAGCTCGACGACTGGCTCGCACAACGCTCCCAAAGCTGCCCCGACCGCACAGCGCTGCTCGCCGACGGGGCGGAGATGACCTACGCCGAGCTCGAGGCGGAGGCGACCTGGGTCGCCCGCCGGCTCGCCGCCCACGGCGTCCGCCGCGGCTCGACCGCGGCGCTGACGATGCACCCGCGCCGCGAGCAGGTGGTGCTCGCCCACGCGCTGATGAAGGTGGGGGCAACCCTGTTGCCGCTGAACCCGCGACTGACCGCCGCCGAGCGCGCCGCGATCGTCGCCGCCGAGGAGCCGATCGTCGACCTCGACGACCCCGGCGAGCTGACCCAGACCGAGGCCGACATGCCGCTGCTCGGCGAGCACGACATGGACGACGTCTGCGCCCGGGTCCTGACCAGCGGCAGCAGCGGCCTGCCAAAGCCGATTGGTCTCACCTACGGCAACTTCCTCTGGAACGCGGTCGGCTCCGGCTTCAACATCGGCGTCGACCCCGCCGACCGCTGGCTCTGCTGCGTGCCGCTCAGCCACATCGCCGGCCTCGGCATCGTCATGCGCTCGGTGATCTACGGGACGACCGCCGTCGTCCACGACGGCTTCGACGTCGACCGGGTCGGCGAGGCGCTGGAACGCGACAGGATCACGGTCGTCTCGCTGGTGGCGACGATGCTGTCCCGGCTGCTCGACGCCGGCGTCGACCTCTCCGGCCCGCGGGCGATCCTGGTCGGCGGCGGCCCGGTCCCCGAGGAGCCGCTGGCGCGAGCGCTGGAAGGCGGCGCGACCGTGGTCCAGACCTACGGCCTGACCGAGACCTGCTCGCAGGTGACGACCCTGGCCCCGGCCGATGCCCGGCGCAAGCTCGGCTCCGCCGGCCGGCCGCTGCTCACCACCCACCTGCGGATCCAGGAGGGGGAGATCCTGATCCAGGGGCCGACCGTCGCCCCCGGCCGCGCCGACGCCGACGGCTGGTTTCACACCGGCGACCTCGGCCACATCGACGAGGAAGGCTTCCTCTACGTCGAGGACCGGATCGACGACCTGATCGTCAGCGGCGGCGAGAACGTCGTCCCGGCCGAGGTCGAGGAGGTGCTGCTGCGCCACCCCGAGGTCGCCGACGCGGCGGTGATCGGCCGCGAGGACCCCGAGTGGCAGCAGGCGGTGACCGCGGTCGTCGTGCTCGAGGCCGGTTCGGAGGTCACCCCGGACGAGCTGCGCCGCCACTGCGGCGAGTCGCTGGCGGGGTTCAAGGTGCCGAAGCGGATCGAGCTGGCCGCCGCCCTGCCGCGCACGCCCTCGGGCAAGCTGATGAGGCGGGCGCTCCGATAGCCTCTCGCGCCATGCGAACCGACGACATCTTCTACGACAAAGACGCCGACCTGACGAAGCTCGACGGCAAGACCGTCGCGATCCTCGGCTACGGCTCCCAGGGGCACGCCCACGCCCTCAACCTCAAGGACTCCGGCGTCAACGTGATCGTCGGCCTGCGCCCCGATTCCTCCAGCCGCGCCAAGGCGGAAGCCGCCGGGCTCGAGGTCTTCGACCTCGCCGAAGCGGCGAGCCGCGGCGACGTCGTGATGATCCTCCTGCCCGACGAGAAACAGGGTCAGCTCTGGCGCGAGGAGATCAGCGACGGAATCGCTCCCGGCAACCTGCTCCTCTTCGCCCACGGCTTCGCGATCCACTTCGGCGAGATCGAGCCGCCGGCCGGCGTCGACATCGGCATGGTCGCGCCCAAGGGCCCCGGCCACCTCGTCCGGCGCCAGTTCGAGGAAGGCAACGGAGTGCCCTGCCTGATGGCGGTCCACCAGGACGCCACCGGCAACGCCCACGACCTCGTCCTCGCCTACGCCTCTGGGATCGGCGGCGGCCGCGCGGCGGTGATCGAGACGACCTTCAAAGACGAGTGCGAGACCGACCTCTTCGGCGAGCAGGCCGTCCTCTGCGGCGGCGCCTCGGAGCTCGTCCAGGCTGGCTACGAGACCCTGGTCGAGGCCGGCTACGACCCGCGCCTCGCCTACTTCGAGTGCCTGCACGAGCTGAAGCTGATCGCCGACCTGATGTACGAGAAGGGCATCCAGGGCATGCACTACTCGATCTCCAACACCGCCGAGTACGGCGACCTCACCCGCGGCAAACGGGTGATCACCGACGAGACCAAGGCGGCGATGAAGCAGATCCTCTCCGAGATCCAGTCCGGCGAGTTCGCCCGCGAGTGGATCGCCGAGAACAAGGCCGGCGGCGAGAACCTCGACCGTATGCGTTCGGAGCTCCAGGGCGCGGAGATCGAGGAGGTCGGAAAGGACCTCCGCAGCATGATGCCCTGGATCGAGCAGGAGTTTTAGAAACGCTGACTAACCCTGCCGCCGGCCGACCCGCACACCGGCTTGGCAGGTAGGTGTGCGGGTCGGCCGGCTCGGATCGCTTCAAGCACTCGGCGGCGGGACGATTCGATGCTCAAATCCCTCTGTGCGACTTTGTACCCGCTAGAGGGGGTACAAAGTCGCACAGGAGAACCTGACCGCTGAGAACCTTTGAATCTCCGTCCCTTCGGCACGCTCCACCCGCCCTGCACCCCTACCTGCCCAGGCCGGGGTGCAGGGCGGGTGGATAGGACTGCCGTTACCTGTGCGTCTCGCCCTCCGCGAGCTTCCCGTCCCGCCCGACGTAGCCGTCCTTGCCGCCGATGACGACGTAGACGGCGTCCTCTGAGTCGCTCAGGTTCCTGACCCTGCGCTCGGTCGATGGGGCGACGCGGGCGAGGCCGCCGGGCTCCAGCACCTGCTTGGTGCCGTCGCCGAACTCGAACTCGACCCGGCCGCTGTGGAGGAAGTAGAGCTCCTCCTGCTCGTCGTGGTAGTGGCTGCCGGTCTCGTAGGACGGCGGCAGGACGATCGCGTTGACGCCGAAGGCGGTGACCCCGAGCTCCTTGCGGATCTTGCGGAACCCGGGGCCCTGGCCGAGGTCGTCGAGGTTGGCGACGGTGTAGCCGTCCCCCTGGATCGGTTCCTCGGTCATCTCAGTCGCTCCTTCTCGTTTACGCGGCCGGCGCGGCCGGCGGCTCGGGGGTTGCGGCCGGTGCGGCCGGTGCGGCAGAGGCCTTCGCCGCCTCGGGCCCGATCGGCGGGTAGTCGTCGGTGATGAAGGCGATGTAGCCGTAGACGCGGGCGTAGAAGGCGTTGCAGAAGGTCATCATCGAGTTGACGCTCTCGGGCATGTAGCCGCGGAAGACGATCGTCGCCCAGGCCAGGACTCCAGCCCAGAGGTGAATGTAGTTGACCGCGTAGGAGACGATCAGCATCGGCAGTGCCAGGATCAGCCGGAACAGCGCCTTGAGGCGGCTCTGGCGCTCGGCCCGCGGCGGGATGTTGATGCGAATCGGGTAGCTGGGGTCGTCGCTGAGCCCGAACGGGGGCCAGACGTCGCTCTGCAGGTAGAGCCAGGCCGAGAACCTGACCCCGAAGCGGACGACGCCGGAGTTGAAGTTATAGAGCCACTCCGGGTAGCGACCGAGGATGGTGATCGCGATCCAGGCGATGAAGTGCGTGACGTAGAAGAGCAGCCCCCAGAAGATCGCGACGATCATCCATGGAATCGCGAGGATGATCCGGAAGAACGTCGTCGCTCGGTTCGGATGCGGATTGAAATCGGCTTCGTAGCTGATCGGGTACAACGCTCCACCTCCTAGTGGCTCCCCGCCTCGTGGACTGGCGCCGGCCCTTTCCCAGTGGGCTCGGGCTGAGCCTAACCGCGCCCCCGGCGCCAATCCAGCCGCTGGCCGGGAGTAGGATCGAGGTGTGAGGGCTCGTCTGGGAGCGGGGAAGCCGGCCGTCGCGGCCGTCTTGGTCGTGATCGCGGCGCTGTTGCCGAGCGCGGCCGGCGCCGCACCCACCGCCGCGCGCCGCAACCCCTACCTCTATACGCCGTGCGAATCTTGGTCGGCCTACTACGGTTACTGGACCAAGCTCGAAGTCGTCAACATGCCGTGCCGGCGGGCGGCCAAGGTCGCCAACGCGGTCGTCCACTGGGTCGGGACGAACATCGCCGACAACGCCGGCCACTCGCACCGGGTCGGCGGCTTCACCTGCAAGCTGACCGAATATCAAGGGGAATACGACCCCTACGCGATCGTCGACTGCCACGCCTCCAACAGGCGTCGCATCGCCTTCCAGGGCGCCTCCTAGCGGCGCCCCGACAAGGCCTTTCCCAGTCGGCGGACGGCCGGCCGCACGCGACCATTACCCTGTCGCTTCCGATGGCGCCCCAGACGACCGACACCGCTCAGATCCCGGCCGGGATCAAGCCCGCCGACGGACGCTTCGGCTGCGGTCCCTCGAAGGTGCGCCCGCAGGCGCTGGCGGCGCTGCAGGAGCGGGCGGCGCTGATCGGGACCTCGCACCGCCAGGCGCCGGTCCGCAACCTCGTCGCCGAGGTGCGCGGCAGCCTCGCCCAGCTCTTCTCGCTGCCCGACGGCTACGAGGTCGTCCTCGGCAACGGCGGCACGACCGCCTTCTGGGAGGCCGCGACCGCCTGGCTCGTTCGCACCCGCGCCCTGCACCTGACCTACGGCGAGTTCTCGGGCAAGTTCGCAAAGTCGACCGCGGCGGCGCCGTTCCTGGCCGACCCGATAGTCGTCGCGGCCGAGCCCGGCGATGCCCCCGAGCCGCGCGCCGACGCCGACGCCGACGCGGTCGCCTGGGCCCACAACGAGACCTCGACCGGGGTCATGGTCCCGGTCCGCCGCCCGCAGGGCGCCGGCGACGCCCTGGTCCTGATCGACGCGACCTCGGGCGCCGGCGGCCTGCCGGTCGACGTCGCCGAGAGCGACGCCTACTACTTCGCGCCGCAGAAGGCCTTCGGCGGCGACGGCGGCCTCTGGCTGGCGCTGCTGAGCCCGGCCGCAGTCGCACGTGTCGAGGAGCTCGACGGTGCCGGCGACCGCTGGCAGCCGGCCTTCCTCTCGCTGCAGACCGCGGTCGAGAACTCGCGCAAGGAGCAGACCTACAACACGCCGGCGCTGGCGACCCTGATCCTGCTCGCCGACCAGCTCGAGTGGATGCTCGGCAACGGCGGCCTCGACTGGTGCGTCGAGCGCACCGCGGACTCCTCCGGCCGCCTCTACGGCTGGGCCGAGCGCAGCGAGCTGGCGACCCCGTTCGTCGCCGATCCCGCGAAGCGCTCGCTGGTCGTCGGCACGATCGACTTCGCCGAGCGGGTCGACGCCGCCGCGCTCGCCAAGGCGCTGCGCGCCAACGGCATCGTCGACGTCGAGCCCTACCGCAAGCTCGGCCGCAACCAGCTGCGGATCGGGATGTTCCCCGCGGTCGAGCCCGACGACGTCGAGGCGCTGACCGCCTGCGTCGACTGGGTGCTGGAGAACGTGGACGGGGTCGTCGCCTGATGGGCGGTTGCCGATGAAGGTCCTGGTCAAGGAGAAGATCGCCGACACCGGCGTCGACCTGCTGCGGCAGAACTTCGACGTCGACCTCGGCCTCGAGATGTCCGACGACGAGCTGCGCGAGCGGATCGGCGGCTACGACGCGATCCTGATCCGCTCGGCGACGAGGATGACGCCGGAGCTGATCGACCTCGCAACCAACCTGAAGGTGATCGGCCGCGCCGGCACCGGCGTCGACAACGTCGACATTCCGGCCGCGACCCGGCGCGGGATCATCGTCGCCAACGCGCCGGAATCGAACTCGGTCGCCGCCGCCGAGCACACCCTGGCGCTCGCCCTGGCGCTGTTCCGCAACGTGCCGCAGGCGCACGGCTCGCTGGTCGCCGGCCGCTGGGACCGGGCCAAGTTCAAGGGCGCCGAGCTCTACGGCAAGACGCTCGGCGTCGTCGGCTTCGGCCGCATCGGCCAGCTCGTCGCCAAGCGCGCCCAGAGCTTCGAGATGGACGTTGTCGCCTTCGACAAGTTCGTCTCCGCCGAGCGCTTTCGCGACCTCGGGGTCGAGGGCGCCGAGAGCCTCGACGAGCTGCTCGGCAAGGCCGACCTCGTCACCCTGCACGTGCCGAAGACGCCGGAGACGATTGGGCTCGTCGACGCCGAGGCGATCGCGGCGATGAAGGATGGGGCGCGGGTCGTCAACTGCGCCCGCGGCGAGCTCGTCGACCTCGACGACCTGGTGGCGGGCCTGGAGTCCGGCAAGCTGGCCGGCGCCGCCCTCGACGTCTTCCCCTCCGAGCCCTTCACCGAGCACCCGATCTTCGCCCGCGAGGACGTCGTCGTCACCCCGCACCTCGGCGCCTCGACCGCCGAGGCGCAGGACCGCGCCGGGATCGTCACCGCCGAGCAGGTGACCGAGGCGCTGACCGGCGGCGTCGTCACCAACGCGGTCAACATCGCCGCGGTGCGGCCGGAGGCGATGGAGGCGCTGGCGCCGTTCGTCCCGCTCTGCGAAAAGCTGGGCCGGCTCGCCCAGGGACTGGGGGACGGCTCGGTCGAGCGCGTCACCGCCGAGTTCCGCGGTCGGATCGCCTCCCACGACACCCGCCTGCTCGGGATCGCGGTGATGGCCGGGATCCTCTCCGGCCATACCGAGGTGCCGGTCAACCTCGTCAACGCGCCGCAGATGGCCGAGGAGCGCGGGATCGACCTGGTCGAGACCAAGGAGGCGAGCGCCGGCGACTTCACCGAGCTGGTCACGGTCCGCGTCCAGTCCGGCGACGGCGAGGTCGCGGTCGCCGGGACCAGCGTCGGCCCCCGCAACGAGCCCTACCTGGTCTCGGTCTGGGGCGAGAGCTTCTACCTGCCCTTCGCCGACCACATCACGGTCTTCCGCTACGCCGACCAGCCGGGGATGATCGGCCGGGTCGGCACCCTGTTCGGCGAAGAGGGGGTCAACATCGTCTCCGCCGCGGTCGGCGCAGAGCACGCCGGCGAAAAGGCGGTGATGGCGCTGACCACCGACGCCCCGGTGCGAGCCGAGACGATCGAGAAGATCCTCGGCGACGGGGACTTTTCCGTCGGCAGGTCAGTGGACCTGTAGTCCCTGCCTGGCTGCCCGGCCAGTTTCGGGTTAGTCTTCGCCGATGCGTGCGGTGATGCTGACGGGGACCGGGGGTCCCGAGGTGCTCCAGGTTCAGGAGCGGCCCGACCCTGTCGCGGGGCCGGGCGAGGTGCGGATCGCGGTCCGCGCCGCCGGTATCAACTTCGCCGACACGATGGCCCGCTCCGGCCTCTACCCGGACGCGCCGAAGCCGCCGTGCGTGCTCGGCTACGAGGTCGCCGGCGAGGTCGACTCGGTGGGGGAGGGAGTGACCGACTTCAAGCCCGGTGACCGAGTGATGGCCGGCACCCGGTTCAACGGTCAGGCCGAGCTGGTCGTGATCCCCGCTGACCAGGTCCTGCCGCTGCCGGAGCGCCTCAGCTTCGAGCAGGGCGCCGCCTTCCCGGTCAACTACGGCACCGCCTACGCAGCCCTGATCGTGATGGGCAGCCTGCGCAAGGGCGACCGGATCCTGATCCACGCCGCCGCCGGCGGGGTCGGGATCGCCGCCACCCAGATCGCCCGCAACGTCGGCGCCGAGATCTTCGGGACCGCTTCGCCGTCCAAGCACGAGGCGATCCGCACCCAGGGCGTCACCCACGCAATCGACTACCGCGGCCAGGACTTCGAGGCCGAGGTGATGCGGCTGACCGATGGCGAGGGCGTCGACCTTGTGATCGACGCGATCGGCCCCTCCAGCTTCCGCAAGGACTACCGCCTCCTCCGCTCCGGCGGCCGGCTGGTGATGTTCGGGATCTCCGAGGCGCAGCCGGCGGGCGCCCGCAGCATCCCGGCCGCCCTGCGCAGCCTCGCCTCGATGCCGCTGGCGACGATGCCGTGGTGGAAGAGCCTCAACCTGATGAACGAGAACAAAGGCGTCTTCGGGCTCAACATGCTCCACTGGTGGGAGCGCGAGGGCAACCTCGACCGCGTCACCGAGCCGCTGATCGCCGACCTCGAGGCGGGCGTTCTCGAGCCCGTGATCGCGGCGAGCTTTTCCTTCGACCAGGCCGGCGAGGCGCACGAGTTCATCGGCCAGCGCCGCAACGTCGGCAAGGTCGTGCTGTTCCCTTAGCAGAGGTCTGAACGCGACCAGGCCGAATTACCTGCGCGATGAAGCGAGTCTTGCTGATCCTCACGGTTGTGCTCGTGGCGTCCACCGCCACCGTTGCCCATGCCGGCGAACGCTCGCTGACCGTGCTCCTGGCCGGTGGCAACGAAGCGAACCTGATCAAGATCGGCCTGACCCCCGACGCGCACAGCTACCTGATCGAATCCGACGCGCCGCTCGAAGTGGGCGGCACGATCTGCACCCACCCGCGAGAAGAAGCGAACGTGCTGCTCTGCGAAGCGGCGGCGATCGCCGGCTTCGAAGTCAACGCCGGCGGCGGTGATGACACGGTCACCGTCGCCCGCGAAGTGGGGGCCCCGGTGACCCTGCGCGGCGGCCCCGGCAACGACAAGCTGACCGGTGGCGGCGGCAACGACAAACTGATCGGCGGGATCGGCGAAGACGTGCTCGTCGGTCGTGGCGGCGACGACTGGCTCTACGGCGGCGGCGGTGACGACCGCCTGGTCGGCGGCCCCGGCAACGATGTCCTCCGTGGCGGCGACGGCACCAACGTCCTGCTCGGCGGCTCCGGCACCAACATCGTCTCGTAAGCGCGGGTCAGGTCGTCTCGGGCGTCGGCTTCGAACGGGCGAAGATCCGGCCGCCGACGAAGAAGAGCGCGATCAGCAGGCCGACCAGCGAGAGCGAGCCGTCGAGCCGGAAGGCCGCCTGGATGCCGTCGACGAAGGGCGGGCTAGCGGAGGAGAACACGGTCGTCGTCAGCCCGAGGCCGATCGAGCCGCCGGCGATCTGGAACATGTAGAGGATGCCGCCGGCGAGGCTCGTCTGCGAGTCGTCGACCGAGGTGACCCCGGCCGTGGTCGCGGTCGGATAGAAGCTGCCGATCCCGACCCCGAGCACGACCATGCCGATGATCAGCGAGCTGTAGCTGGAGCTTTCACCGACCAGGGAGAAGAGGAAGGGGGCGACGGTGATGCAGAGGGCGCCGACCACCGCCAGCAGCTTGGCGCCGACGCGGTTGTAGAGCGGACCGGCGATGAAGGAGACGGCGGCGAAGGTGCCGAGGAAGGGGAGGATGCCGACCCCCGCCTCCAGCGGCGAGTAGCCGAGGTGCTTCTGCATGAACTGCGGCAGGTAGAGCAGCGCCGCGAAGAAGGTCGCCGACATGAAGAGGATCGCCAGGCAGGAGGCGGTGAAGCTCTCGTTGCGCATCACCTCCTTCGGGACCAGCGCGTGGCTGCCGGCGCGGCGCTCGATCGGGACGAAGGCGATCAAGCCCACGACGCAGATCGCGAACAGCGCGATCACCCGCGGGTCGCCCCAGCCCCAGTCGTCGACCTGGTCGAGGGCGACCAGCAGCGCCACGAGCCCGACCGAGAGCGAGGTGATCCCGGCGTAGTCGATCTTGTGGTCGCTGCTTTCCGGCTCCTTGACATGGACCAGCCGGTAGGTGACGAGGACGGCGAAGATCGCGACCGGGACGTTGAGGAAGAAGATCCAGCGCCAGCTGGCGAGGTCGGTGAGGACGCCGCCGATCAGCGGCCCGATCGCGTTGCCGAGCCCGGCGGCGCCGAGGATGATGCCGCCGGCGAGGCCCGCCTTCTCTTCCGGCAGGATCGCGAAGGTCATGCCGAGGATCGCCGGCCACATCAGCGCCCCGCCGATCCCCATCAGGGTGCGGCTGGCGATCAGCCAGGTCTCCGACTGGGCGGCGCCGCCGAGCGCCGACATCGAGGCGAAGATCGCGGTGCCGAGGAAGAAGGCGTTGCGGCGGCCGAACATGTCGGCAAGCTTGCCGCCGGTGACGATCATCACCCCGAAGGTCAGCGCGTAGGCGTTGACGACCCACTGGATCGTGTTGATGTTCGTATCGAAGTCCTTCTCCATCGTCGGCAGGGCGACGTTGATCGCCGAGAAGTCGTTGGCGATCACGATCACCGCCAGGCTCATCGCGACCAGCGCGAGCCAGTTGATGCGTTGCTGAGAGGCCTCGATGCGGGTCAGGCTACGGCAAGTCCCGAACGGAAAGGCGATCTTGCGCTACCCTGCTGGACGAATGGCTCTGCCGGCCAACAGCCTCGCGCTTCTCCTTCTCCTCCCCCCTCGGGGGGAATAGCGCTGGGCGGCGCGATAGCCGCGAGAGACAGAGGTCATTTCAAAGGTAAAGAGAAGGAGAGGGTCCGATGGGACCAGCAGCTGAAGTGAATACCGACGCCAATCGCGTTCATATCTTCGACACCACCCTGCGCGACGGCGAGCAGTCGCCGGGGATCTCGCTGAACACCGCCGAGAAGGTGGAGATCGCTACCCAGCTCGCGCGCCTGGGCGTCGACGTGATCGAGGCCGGCTTCCCGATCACCTCGCCGGGTGACTTCGAGGCCGTGCAGGAGATCTCGCGGCGGGTCGAGGGCCCGGTGATCTGCGGCCTGGCCCGCACCCACAAGGCTGATATCGACGCCGCCTGGGGGGCGGTGAAGGAGGCGCAGCGGCCGCGCATCCACACCTTCATCTCGACCTCCGACATCCACATCGAGCACCAGCTGCAGACCGACCGCGAGGACGTCAAGGGGCAGGCGCGCGCCGCCGTCACCCTGGCCAAGTCCTACGTCGAGGATGTCGAGTTCTCGCCGATGGACGCGACCCGCGCCGACGTCGAGTTCACCGCCGAAGTCTGCGCGATCGCGGTCGAAGAGGGTGCGAACGTCATCAACATCCCCGACACCGTCGGTTACACGACGCCGGAGGAGTACACCGCCTACCTGAAGCGGCTGTACGAGCTGGTCCCGGGGCTGGAGGAGGTCGAGCTCTCGGTCCACTGCCATGACGATCTGGGGATGGCGGTCGCCAACTCCTACGCCGGGCTGCTGGCCGGCGCCCGCCAGGTCGAGTGCGCCGTCAACGGGATCGGCGAGCGGGCCGGCAACTGCTCGCTGGAGGAGGTCGCGATGCTGGTCCGCGTGCGCGAGGACGCCCACGGGCTGACCACCGGGATCAACACCCGCGAGCTGGCCCGCACCAGCCGCATGGTCTCGCGGCTGACCGGCTACGCGATCCAGCCCAACAAGGCGATCGTCGGCCGCAACGCCTTCGCCCACGAGTCCGGGATCCACCAGGACGGCGTCCTCAAGGAGCGCAGCACCTACGAGATCATGGACGCGACCGAAGTCGGCCTCGAGTCGAACTCGATCGTGCTGGGCAAGCACTCCGGCCGCCACGCCCTGAAAGACGCGCTGGAGCAGCTGGGCTTCAAGGTCGAGGGCAACGCCCTCAATTCGGCCTTCAAGGCCTTCAAGGAGGTCGCCGACCGCAAGAAGCAGGTGACCGCGCTCGACCTGGAGGCGATCGTCTCCGACGAGATGCGCGAGCGCTCCGACGCCCACGAGCTGGCCTCCTTCGACGTCGAGGCCGGGACCGAGCGCGAGCCGAAGGCCCGCGTCGGGGTGACGATGCCCTCCGGCGAGGTCGCCGTCGGCGAGTCCGGCGGCGACGGCCCGATCGACGCCGTCTTCCGCGCGATCCAAGAGGCGACCGGCACCGAAAGCGAGCTGCGCCAGTACACGGTCGACGCCGTGACCGGGGGAGAGGACGCGCTCGGCGAGGTGACCGTGATGCTGCGCACCGACGGTCGCCTGGCGACCGGCGTCGGCGTCGCCACCGACATCATCGAGGCCTCCGCCCGCGCCTACCTGCGAGCCCTCTCCAACTCCCTGGAAGGCGCCGCCACCCGCGAGGCCGAAACCGCCACCGCCGAAGCCACAGCAGAGCGCACGCCGGGACCCTAAGCGGGGCGAGTTTCGCCGAGTCCGTCCTTAGCCGCCATATGCGCGGCTCAGAACGGACTCGGCGGGGAGACACGGGGGTGGCGGAGGTTGCGGAGCGGCAGTACGGGGTTGTGACGCGCGCTGAGTTGCGCGCGGTGGGGCTCGGTGACGACGCGATTGACTTTCGTGTTCGCAATGGACGTTTGCACCGACTGCACCAAGGGGTGTTTGCGGTCGGCCATCGCGTCATTCCGCGGGAGGGACGTTGGTTGGCGGCCGTTCGGGCATGCGGGCCTGAAGCGGTTCTGAGTCATTGGTCGGCTGCGGCGCTCTGGCGGATCCGGAGCTTCGGCGGCGAATCGATCCACGTCACCTCACCCAGCAAAGCCAAGTCCCGTGGATCGATTCGCCGACACCTGGGCCACCTGCCGCCCGATGAGGTGACGGAGCATGATGGGATTCCGGTGACGACGGTCCCGCGGACGATCCTCGATCTCGCCTCCATCGCCTCGGCCGACGTGGTCGAGAACGCTCTGCGAGAGGCGGAATACCTCGAACTATGGGACCGCCTATCGCTCCCCGATGTCCTTGCTCGCCATCCGGGGCGCCGGGGGATCCGCAAGGTTCGAGCGGCCCTAGCCCGGATCGAAGAAGAGCCGTCGGGGCGACGACGGAGTCCGTTGGAGGAACGCTTCGTCCCGTTCCTTCGGCGTCATCGTCTGCCCATTCCGCGGCTCAACGCCTGGCTGGAAGCGGGAGGGAGGCGCTACCAGGTCGACTGCCTCTGGCCCGGCACCACCGAGATCGTCGAGCTCGACGGCTGGCAGGGCCACGGCACCAAATCTGCCTTCCGCGACGACCGCGCCCGCGACCGCCGCCTCCGCGTTGCCGGCTACTCGATCACCCACCTCACCTGGTCCCAACTCGAAGACGAACCCGCCGCTGTCGCCGCCGACCTGAGAAACCTTCTGCAAGCCCCAGTCCCGAGCCCCAAATAGACAGCCGCCGCTCCAAGTGCCCACCCTTCACCGCAACCTACTTGCAGGTGTGGTTGCGATGAAGGGTGGGCACTCAAGCCAACCGGCAACCCCAGAAGCGGGGAGAGAGCCCCTGATACGGCAACGTACAAACGTCTGTGATAACGTACGCACATGGCCCCCACCAGCGTCAAGAGCCCGGACACCTCCGCGCCACCCCCGTACGCCGTCGGCCCCCGCGTCCGCGCGCTGCGCGACGCGATGGACCTATCGCTGCGCGACCTCAGCGAGCGCTCGGGGGTCAGCGCCCAGATGCTGTCGCAGGTCGAGCGCGGGGAGACGAGCCCGACGCTGGCCGTCGCCGCCAAGATCGCCGCCGGCCTGGAGCTGACGCTCTCGCAGCTGCTGCGCCTCGACGAGGGCCAGCACGTCGCCGTCAGCCGCGCCGGCGCCCGCCGTCGCAGCACCCGCGGCGGGCACAGCTTCGAGGAGCTGACGCCGCCGCTGCCGGGGCAGCGTGCCGACGTCTCGGTCCATGTCCTCGAGCCGGGCGCCACCACCGGTGGCCACGCCGACCCGCCGATGCACGAGCCGGGCAGCCGCGAGACCGCGGTCGTCCTCGCCGGCACCCTGGCGCTGGTCGTCGACGGCACCCGCTACGACCTGCAGGAGGGCGACAGCGTCACCTTCGACGCCGACCTGCCCCATCATTTCGAGAACGATGGCGAGGAGCCGACCCGGTTCATCGCCGTGATCGCCGCCGGCCTGAGGAGGGGCTAAGCCGCCCCCGGACGCGGAAGCGAGAGAGGAAGATCGCCGGTAATCATGAGTCCGAACGAGCGAGAGCAGAGGAGGCGGCGCTGATGAAAAACATGTTCGAGAAGATCTGGGAGGCCCACGAGGTCTCCGACGGCCTCATCTACATCGACCTGCACCTGGTCCACGAGGTCACCTCACCGCAGGCCTTCGACGGGCTGCGCCTGGCCGACCGCCCGGTGCGCCGCCCCGACAAGACCCTGGCCACCGCCGACCACAACACGCCGACCGACGGCACGATGGCCGCCCGCCTGATCGCCGACCAGCTCTCCCGCGTCCAGGTCGAAACCCTAGAGCGCAACTGCGCCGAGTTCGGCATCCCGCTCTACTCGCTGGGCTCCGACCGCCAGGGCATCGTCCACGTGATCGGCCCGGAGCTGGGGGTCACCCAGCCGGGGATGACGATCGTCTGCGGCGACAGCCACACCTCGACCCACGGCGCCTTCGGGGCTCTGGCCTTCGGCATCGGCACCTCCGAGGTCGAGCACGTGCTCGCCACCCAGTGCCTGGTCCAGAAGCGGCCTAAAACCATGCGGATCAACTACGCCGGCGCGCTCGGCAACGGGGTCACGCCCAAGGACCTGATCCTGGCGACGATCGGCCGTCTCGGCACCGGCGGCATGACCGGCTACGCCGTCGAGTACGCCGGCCCCGCGATCGAGGCGCTCTCGATGCCGGGCCGGATGACGATCTGCAACATGACGATCGAGGGCGGCGGCCGCGCCGGCATGATCGCCCCCGACGAGACGACGATCGAGTGGGTCCGCGGCCGCGAAGGCGCCCCCGCCGACTTCGACGCCGCGGTCGAGCGCTGGCGGGCGCTGCCGACCGAGGAAGGTGCCGGCTTCGACACCGAGGTCGACGTCGACGTCGCCGACATCTCGCCGATGGTCACCTGGGGCACCAACCCCGGCATGGTCGTCGAGGTCACCGACGCCGTCCCCGACCCGGCCCAGATGGACTCGCAGGCCGACCGCGAAGCGGCCGAGCGCGCCCTCGCCTACATGGGCTTGGAGGCGGGCACGCCGATGACCGAGGTCGCCCCCGAACGGGTATTCATCGGCTCCTGCACGAACTCGCGGATCGAGGACCTGCGCGAGGCGGCCGAGGTGCTCGACGGCCGCAAGGTCGCCGCCGGCATTCACGCGATGGTCGTCCCCGGCTCCCAGCAGGTCAAGGCCGCCGCCGAAGCCGAGGGCCTGCACGACGTCTTCCGCGGCGCCGGCTTCGAATGGCGCGAGGCGGGCTGCTCGATGTGCCTGGGGATGAACCCGGACACGCTGGCCGAAGGCGAGCGCTGCGCCTCGACCTCGAACCGCAACTTCGAGGGCCGCCAGGGCAAGGGCGGGCGCACCCATCTCGTCAGCCCGAAGATGGCCGCCGCCGCGGCCGTCGAGGGCCACTTCGTCGACATCAGGGATTGGAGCTGAGCATGCGGCCGATAGACATCATCGAGGGCAAGGTCTCGGTCCTGGACCGGGCCGACGTCGACACCGACCAGATCATCCCCAAGCAGTTCCTGAAGCGGGTCGAGCGGACCGGGTTCGGCGAGTTCCTCTTCTACGACTGGATCCGCGACGGCGAGATCGAGCTGGAGCCGAACCCGATCCTCGTCACCGGGCCCAACTTCGGCTGCGGCTCCTCGCGCGAGCACGCCCCCTGGGCGCTGGAGGACTTCGGCTTCCAGGCGATCGTCGCGCCCTCCTTCGCCGACATCTTCTACTCGAACTGCACCAAGATCGGGCTGCTGCCGGCGATCCTCGACGAGGCCCACTGCCGGGCCGTCGCCGAAGCCGGCGAGGCGCGGATCGACGTCGACGACGAGACCGTCACCTGCGCCGCCGGCGTCTTCGAGTTCGAGGTCGAGCACGACGTCAAGCAGCGGCTGCTGAACGGCCTCGACGACATCGGGATCACGCTCGAGAACGCCGGTGCGATCGACCAGTTCGAGGCGACCCCGGCCGGCGCCCACGGACCGGTCACGACCAGCCTCCCCTCATGACCGCCGACGTCCGGGAGTGGGATGCCGGCACCTACCAGCGGATCTCGGTCCCGCACGAGGAGTGGGCCGAAGCGGTCCTCGCGCGGCTGCCGCTGCAGGGCGACGAGACCGTCCTCGACGCCGGCTGCGGCACCGGCCGCGTCACCCGGATGCTGATCGAGCGGCTGCCGGAGGGCCGCGTGATCGGCGTCGACGGCTCGACCCAGATGGTCGAGAAGGTGAAGGAGGTCCTCCGCCCGCAGGACGAGGCCTTCGCCGCCGACCTGACCGAGCTGGAGCTGCCGGAGCCGGTCGATGCGGTCGTCTCCAGCGCCGTCTTCCACTGGATTCTCGACCACGACGCGCTCTTCGCCCGCATTCGCGCGGCGCTGAAGCCCGGCGGCCGCCTGGCCGCCCAGTGCGGCGGCGCCGGCAACATCGACGCCTTCCGCCGGGTCGGCGAGGCGGTCCAGGGCCGCGAGCCCTACGCGCAGTACTTCGAGGACTTCGATCCGCCCTGGAACTACGCCACCCCGGAGGAGACCGAGGAGCGCCTGCGCAGCGCCGGCTTCGAGCCGGTGCGCTGCTGGCTCCAGCCCTGGGAGGTGATCCCGCCCGAGCCGGTCGCCTTCTGCCGCACCGTGGTCCTCGGCCCCCACGTCGACCGCCTGCCGCCGGAGCTGCAGGACCGCTTCGTTGCCGACGTGATCGCCGAGACCGGCGATCCGTTCAGCCTCGGCTACGTGCGCCTCAACATCGAGGCCGCCGCCGCCTGACGCCTCGCCAAGCGGACGCGTAGAGTCCGCTCCGATGAGCGAGGCGCCCCGCATAGTCGTCCTTCCCGGCGACGGGATCGGCCCCGAGATCGTCGCCGCCGCGATCGAGCTGCTCAACTCGCTCGGCGAGTTCTCCTTCGACGAGCGGCTGATGGGCGGCTGCTCGATCGACGAGCACGGGGTCGCCCTCACCGACGAGGTGCTGGACGCCTGCAAAAGGTCCGACGCCGTCCTGCTCGGCGCTGTCGGCGGCCCCAAATGGGACACCACCGACCCCAACGCGCCGCGCCCCGAGCAGGGCCTGCTCGGCCTGCGCAAGGGGATGGGCCTCTACGCCAACCTGCGCCCGGTGCGCCCGAGCCCGGCCCTGGTCGGGGCCAGCCCGCTGCGCGAGGAGCGGATCGCCGGCACCGACCTGCTCGTCGTCCGCGAGCTGACCGGCGGCATCTACTTCGGCGCCTCCGGCCGCGACGGGGATGCCGCTCACGACACCTGCGAGTACACCGCCGGGGAAATCGAGCGGATCGCCGGCACCGCCTTCGAAGCGGCCCGCCGCCGCGCCGAGGGCTCGGGCCGCAGGCCGAAGGTGACCTCGATCGACAAGGCCAACGTGATGGAGACCTCGCGGCTCTGGCGCGAGGTGGTCACCCGCGTCGCCCCCGATTACGACGACGTCGAGCTCGACCACCTGCTGGTCGACAACGCCGCGATGCAGCTCGTCTCGCGCCCCGCCGACTTCGACGTGATCGTCGCCGAGAACCTGTTCGGCGACATCCTCAGCGACGAGGCGGCGATGCTTACCGGCAGCCTCGGGATGCTGCCTTCCGCCAGCCTCGGCGCCGACGGCGACCCGGGCCTCTTCGAGCCGGTTCACGGCTCCGCCCCGGACATCGCGGGCAAAGGCATCGCCAACCCGCTGGCGACCTTCCTCTCGGCGGCGATGATGCTCCGCCACGGGCTCGGCCGCGCCGATGACGCGGCGCGGATCGAGGCGGCGGTCGACGCGGTCCTCGGCCGCGGCCTGCGCACGCCTGACCTCGCCGCCGGGACCGTCGCGCAGCCGCCGATGGTCGACGTGCCGGCCGAGGTCGAGGTGGGGACGACGGAGATGACCTCCGCCGTCCTCGAAGAGCTCGCCGCCTAGCCGGCCAGCCCCACCTCGGAGTCGCTACGGGGCGGTCACCGCCCACTGGCCGAAGGCGACGGTGTCGGCCCCGGCTTCCGCTTTCGCGACCAGGCCGAACCCGAGGCGGGTGTTGTTCTCCGCGACCAGCCCTTCCGCCGCGGTGAGATTTTTTTCTTCGGTCAGGTAGATGCAGAGGTTGCCGGCGGTCGCGCCGGGCGCCGAGCCGCTGCTGCCGAGCCCCGGGCAGTTGGCCGTCGTCTGGCCTTTTTTCACGACCGTGACCGCGGGCGGGTTGCCGCTGAGCGGGAACGGATAGCTGACGCCGCCGCGAATCAGGTCGTTGGCGCCGGCGGTGCCGCCGACGTCGAAGACGCCGCGCATCGTCTGCCCGCTGCGCAGCGGGGTCGGCGTGCCGAGGACTTCAGGGCCGAGCTTGGCCGAGGTGACCGCGCCGTTGGCCAGGTTGCTCGTCCCGACCGCGTTCGCCGCCAGTTTCTGGCCGGTGACGGCGCCGTTCTGCAGTTTGTTGGTGGTGATCACACCGTTCTTGATCGAGCTGGCGATCACCGCGCCGCCGCCGATCTTCGCGGTCGTGATCCCGCCGTTGACGATGTTGCCGGGGGTCACCGCGTTGGGGCCGAGCTTGCCGGCGACGACCGACTTCGGTCCCAGCTTGCCGGCGGTCACCGCGCCCTTGCGGATTTTCGCCGCGGTCACGGCACCCTTCTTCAGCTGATTGGGGCCGACGCTGTTCTTCGGCAGTCCCGCCGCCACGGCGACGCCGCCGAGGGCGGCAAAAAGCGCCACAGAGGCGATCACGTTCGAATAGGTCAGCTTCTGGCGAAGCTTCGTCATGAGCTCCCGCTCCTTTCCTGGTTTCCGGATGGTCTCAGGGGGTCATTCGAGACCGCGAAGGTGAAGACCTTCGTTTGATCGGGCATACTTCCCCAACATGGATTCGGTCGATTTGATTTGGCGAAACGGCGAGTTCGTCGCCTGGGAGGACGCTCAAACGCACGTCCTCAGCCACGGCCTGCACTACGGAACCGGCGTTTTCGAGGGGATCCGCTGCTACGAGACCGAGCGCGGCCCGGCCGTCTTCCGCCACGCCGACCACCTCGACCGGCTGGCGAAATCGGCGGAGCTCTACTACCTGGAGCTGCCCTACGGCGCCGAGGAGATCCGCCTCGCCACGCACGAGCTGCTGCGCCGCAACGAGCTGCGCTCGGCCTACATCAGGCCGCTCGCCTACCGCGGCTACGGCAGCCTCGGCCTCTACGCCAAGGACGCGCCGATCGACGTCATCGTCGCCGCCTTCCCCTGGGGCGCCTACCTCGGCGAGGAGAGCAAGAACGGCGGCATCCGCGCCAAGGTCTCGAGCTGGCGCCGGATCAGCCCCGGCGGCTCGATCCCGCATGCCAAGGCGTCGGGGTCCTACCTCAACTCGATCCTCGCCAAGACCGAGTCGGCCAACGCCGGCTACGACGAGGCGATCCTGCTCGACGAGCGCGGCTTCGTCTGCGAGGGCTCGGGCGAGAACATCTTCGTGGTCCGCGACGGCGAGATCGTGACGCCGCCGCACGTCGCCTCGATCCTCGACGGGATCAACCGCAAGTCAGTGATCCAGATCGCCCGCGACCTCGGCTACAGCGTGGTCGAGCGCGACATCGCCCGCGCCGAGCTCTACCTGGCGGAGGAGGTCTTCCTCACCGGCACCGCCGCCGAGCTGGTGCCGGTGCGCGAGATCGACGACCACCCGCTGGGCGGGCCGGGCGAGGTCACCCGCCACGTCCAGGGCAAGTTCGAGGACGCGCTCTACGGCCGCGCCGAGGAGTACCTCGAGTGGCTCGACTTCGTCGAGATGCCGCCGGCCGCCGGCGAGGCGCAGGCCGAATCCGAGTCGATCGGGCGAATTACCCCAGCCGCCTAGCGGCTGGCGCGGCGCTGCCGTGCACCGGGGCCACGGCCCAACCCGATCTTCGACTCGAAAGGCAGCAATCCGATGGAACAGGTGAAGCTCTACGACAGCACCTTGCGCGACGGCATGGGCGGTCGCGGCATGTCGCTCTCGGTCGGCGAGAAGGTGAGCGTCGTCCGCGCGCTCGACGCGCTCGGCGTCCACTTCATCGAGGCCGGCTTCCCGAGCAGCAACCCGAAGGAAGCGGAGCTGTTCGAACGGCTCTCCGAGCTGGAGCTGGAGAACGCGACGATCGCCGCTTTCGGGATGACCCGCCGCCGCGGCGTCGCGGCCGAGGACGACGAGGCCCTGGTCGGCCTCACCGGCGCCTTCGCCCCGGTCGTCTGCCTGGTCGGCAAGAGCTCGCCGCTGCACGTCGAGAAGGTGATCCGGGTCAGCCGCGAAGAGAACCTGGCGATGGTCGTCGACTCGATCGCCTTCTGCGTCGCCCGCGGCAAGCGCCCGGTCTTCGACGCTGAGCACTTCTTCGACGGCTACTGCGAAGACGCCGCCTACGCGCTCGAATGCGTGCGGGCGGCGGCCGGGGCCGGGGCCGAGAACGTCACCCTCTGCGACACCAACGGCGGCAGCCTGCCGCAGTTCGTCGCCGAAGCGACCGCCGCGGTCCGCGCCGACCTCGGCGCGGCGGTCGAGCTCGGCATCCACACCCACAACGACTCCGAGTGCGCGGTCGCCAACTCGCTGGCCGCGGTGCAGGCCGGCGCCCGGCTCGTCCAGGGCTGCGTCAACGGCTACGGCGAGCGCTGCGGCAACGCCAACCTGGCCTCGATCCTGCCGGCGCTGCAGCTGAAGCTGGGCTTCGATGTTGTCGATCCCGAGCAGCTCGCCAGCCTGACGCCGACCGCCCACTACCTCGACGAAATCTGCAACCTCGCCTCCGACGGCGACCGGCCCTATGTCGGCCGCAACGCCTTCGCCCACAAGGCGGGGATGCACGCCGCCGGGGTCGCCGCCGACGCCAGCACCTTCGAGCACCTCGACCCGGCGCTGGTCGGCAACGGGCGCGAGATCCTCCCGTCCGAGCTCTCCGGCCGGGCGACGATCCGCAGCCAGGCCGAGCAGGCCGGGTTCGAGATCGACGACGAGGCGGCGGCGCGGGCGGTCGAGCGGCTGAAGGAGCGTGAGCACAAGGGCTACCACTACGAGGCGGCGCCCGCCTCCTTCGAGCTGCTGCTGCGCCGCGAGGCCGGCACCTACAAGCCGCTGTTCAAGCTCGAGAGCTTCCGCGTCGTCACCGAGAAGCGGGCCGGGGGACAGGTCGAAACCGAGGCGACGATCAAAGTCGAGGTCGACGGCGAGCGCTACCTGCGGGTCGCCGAGGGCAACGGCCCGGTCAACGCCCTCGACCGCGCCCTGCGCGGGGCGATCGCCGACCGCTACCCGCACCTCGCCGATATCGAGCTGACCAACTACAAGGTCCGCATCCTCGACCAGGACCACGGCACCGGCGCCGTCACCCGGGTCCTGCTCGACTCCGCCGACGACGAGCGCGAGTGGGGCACGATCGGCGTCTCCGAGAACATCATCGAGGCCTCCTGGGAGGCCCTGGTCGACTCGCTCGAGTACGCGTTCCAATGAGCGATTCGATCCCACTTTCCGCGCCGGAGATCGGCGCCCGCGAGGAGGAGCTGGTGCTCGAGGTCCTGCGCTCGGGCCGGCTCTCCCTGGGCCCGATGGGGGGACGCTTCGAGCGCGAGCTCGCCGCCTGGCTCGGCTGCGAGGACGCGGTCGCCGTCTCCAGCGGCACCAGCGCGCTGCACCTCGGCGTCCGCCAGCTCGGCTGGGGCGCCGGCGACGAGGTCCTGACCAGCCCCTTCAGCTTCGTCGCCTCCGCCAACTGCCTGCTCTACGAGGGCGCGCGGCCGGTCTTCTGTGACGTCGACCCGCTCACCCTCAACCTCGACCCCGAGGCGGCGGCGGCCGCGGCGGGGGAGCGGACCGCCGGGATCCTGCCGGTCCACATCTTCGGCTACCCGGCGGCGATGGCGGAGCTCGAGCGGCTCGCCGAGACCCGCGGTCTCGGGATCCTCGAGGACGCCTGCGAGGCGCTCGGCGCGGTCGATTCCGATGGTCGCCGGGTCGGCACCCGCGGCAACCTCGCCACCTTCGCCTTTTACGCCAACAAGCAGATGACGACGGGGGAGGGGGGGATGATCGTCCCCACCGGCGCCGCCGCCGAGCGCCTGCGCAGCGAGCGCAACCAGGGCCGCGCCGTCGACATGGGCTGGCTCGACCACGACCGGCTCGGCTACAACTACCGCCTCTCCGACCTCGCCGCGGCGCTCGGCGTCGCCCAAGTCGAGCAGCTCGACTCGATCCTTGCCCGCCGAGAGGCGGTCGCCGGCCTCTACGAGGAGGGCCTGGCCGGCGTCGGGGGCGTGGCGACTCCGACCCCCGGCCGCGGCTCCGAGCGCCGCAGCTGGTTCGTCTACCCGGTCCGCCTCGACCCGGCGATCGACCGCGACGCGACGATCGCCGCCCTCGCCGAGCGCGGGATCGCCAGCAAGGCCTACCTGCCCTGCATCCACCTCTTCCCGCACCTGCGCGAGCTGGGCTGGCGCGAGGGCCAGTTCCCGGTCGCCGAAGCCGCCGCCGCCGAGTCACTGGCCCTGCCCTTCTTCACTTCGCTGGGGGAGGGAGAGGTGGAGCGGGTCTGCCAGGAGCTGGCCGCGGTCCTCGGCCAGCGCGCGTAACGGCATAATCGCCCGCTCATGGCACGGTTCAGAAAAGACCCCGACCCGCGCTTCTGGCGCCTCAACCGCTCGCTGCCGTTCGACTGGCAGCTGGCGATCTACGACATCGACCAGTCGCTCGCCCACGCCCGCGGCCTGCGTGGGATCGGCGTCCTCGACGCGGACGAGCTGGCGCGGATGGAAGCCGGGCTGGAGCAGGTCCGGGCCCGGATCGGCGAGCACGGCTTCGCCTTCGCCGACTCTGACGAGGACATCCACATGGCAATCGAGCGCCTGCTCGGCGAGGAGGTCGGCTCGCTCGCCGGCAAGCTCCACACCGGCCGCTCGCGCAACGACCAGGTCGCGACCGACGTCGCGATGGTCGTCCAGAACCATTCGCTGGAGGCGATCGAGCTGAGCGCCGCGGCGATGGCGCGGCTGTTGGCGCTCGCCGAAGCGCACCGCGACTGGCCGATGCCGGGATACACCCACCTGCAGCGCGCCCAGCCGGTCTACCTCGGCCACCACCTGCTCGCCTACTTCTGGATGCTCGCCCGCGACGTCCTCCGCTTCCAGTTCGCTCTCGACAGCGCCTCGGTGATGCCGCTCGGCTCCGGCGCCCTCGCCGGCGTCAACTGGAAGATCGACCGCGAAGCGGTCGCCGAGGATCTCGGCTTCGAGCACGTCAGCCACAACTCGATCGACGGCGCCTCCAACCGCGATTTCGTCCTCGACTACCTCTCCGCCGCCTCGACCTGCGCGATGCACCTCTCGCGGCTCGGCTCGGAGATCGTCATCTGGAGCTCCTCCGAGTTCGGCTTCTGCGAGCTCGACGAGTCCTTCTCCTCCGGCTCCTCGATCATGCCGCAGAAGAAGAACCCTGACGTGGCCGAGCTGCTGCGGGCGAAGAGCCCGCGCGTCGCCGCCTCCTACGCGACCCTGCTCGGCGTCATGCACGCGCTGCCGCTGACCTACGGCAAGGACATGCAGGAGGACAAGGAGCCGCTCTTCGACGCGATCGACACGATCGAGGCGCTGCTCGACGCGACCGCCGGGATGCTGGAGGGGATCGTCTTCGACCGCGAGCGGCTCGAGCAGGCCTCCGGCGACGAGATGCTGGCGGCGACCGAGGTCGCCGACCTCCTGGTCCGTCGCGGCGTTCCGTTCCGCGAGGCGCACGGGATCGTCGGCGACCTGGTCCGCGACGCGGTCGAGCACGGCAAGTCGCTCTCCGAGCTGACCCCGGTCGAGCTGAAGCAGCGCTCAGCGCTGCTCGACGAGACCTACTACGAGGTACTGCAGCGCTCGAGCTGGCTGGAGTCGAAGCGGATCGCAGGCGGCACCGGCTCAGCGCCGCTGGCGGCCCAGATCGAGAGCGCCCGCGAGACCCTGGCCGCGGTCCAGGACCGGGTCGCCGAAGAACGCACGTGAGCCCGATCTATCGCAGGCTCAGCGAGCGCCGCGCGTGAGCCGCGACGAGCGGCTCACGGCTGATTTCTTCGATCGGTCGGTACATGACGTCGCTCGCGAGCTGATCGGCTGCCGCTTCTTCTTCGCCGGCTGCGGCGGCACGATCGTCGAGACCGAGAGCTACGACCGCGACGACCCCGCCTGCCACGCCTACGTCGGCCTCACCGACCGCACCAGGGTCATCTTCGGCCCCCCGGCGCGGACCTACGTCTACCTCTCCTACGGGATCCACAGCCTGCTCAACTTCGTCGCCGAACCCGAGGGCGAGGCGGCCGCGGTCCTGATCCGGGCGCTGGAGCCGACCGCCGGCCTCGAGCAGATGCGCGCCCGCCGCGGCCCCCGCCACGCCGACCGCGAACTCTGCAACGGCCCGGGCAAGCTGACCGAGGCACTCGGGATCGGCCTCGAGCACAACGACGCTGACCTGCTCCACGACCCGTTCAAGGTGCTCGGCCCCGGGGGCGAGCCACCGCCGGTTCTCACCGGCCCCCGGGTCGGGATCACGAAAGCGGTCGAGCGCCCCTGGCGCTACACCGCCGCCGGCAGCGAGTTCGTCTCCCGGCCCTGGCTGCCGAGTCCGTCGTGATGCACGCATACCGTGCATCGGGACGGACTCGCGGTCGGTAACGCTGTTCTCAGCCGGCGGTGACGCCGCCGCCGGCCCCGGCGCCGCCTTCGGGGGCGGCTTCTTCCGGCGCTTCTTCGACCGCTTCGCCTTCGGGCATGGCTTCTTCCCCTTCCGGCGTCGCTTCACCACCGGTTTCGCCTTCTTCCGGGACGTATTCTTCGGTCGACGGTTCGTACGGTTCGTATTCGTATTCTTCGGTCCCGTCGCTGTTCGTGCCGCCATTCTTCCTTTCCGCCTTGTGGGCGGCCTTTTCGGCGGCGCGGTTGGCCTTGATGTCCTCCCAGGCGTTCATCACGCTGGCCCAGATCAGGGCCGGGAAGGTGCCGCCCATCACCGGGCCGCCCTCGAAGAGCGTCGTCATCGGCGTCGTCGAATCCGGATAGCCGACCCAGACGCAGGCGGTCGCTTCGTCGGAGATGCCGCCGCAGAACCAAGCGTCGCCGTTGTTCTCGGTCGTACCCGTCTTGCCCCACTGGCCTTCGGCGCCGATCTGGGCGTGGGTGCCGGTGCCGGTCGAGACGACGGTTTCGAGGATCCGCTTCGCTTCTTCGGCGGTCCCCTGCTGGAAGACCTGGGTGTGGATCGAGTCGTTGTCGCCGCCTTTGATCACGTGGCCGTCGTGGTCGGTGACTTCGGTGTAGGCGACGGGACTGTCGCCGGGGTCGGGAGCGAGGGTGCCGCTGACGCGGTCGCCGTCGTTGCCGATCGTCGAGTAGGCGTAGGCCCAGCCGAGCGGGCTGACCCCTTCTTTCAGCCCGCCGAGGACCATGCCCGGGTTGGTCGAGATCGGGTTCGAGTAGCCGGCGGAGTGGATCGTCTTCGCGATCGAGCGGGTGCGGTCCTCGACCGTCTTGCCTTCGAGTCCTTCGAGCCCGAGCTGGGCGTAGATCGAGTTGTCGGAATAGGTCGTCGCGCATTCGATCGAGCAGGAGCCGAGGTAGGAGTCCTCGTCGTTGTGGACGACGTACGTTTCCTTGCCGTGTTTGCCGAAATGGAATTCCTGGACCGCCGATTCGTAGGTGGTCGCGGGCGAGATCCCCTCTTCCAGTGCGGTCAGCAGGGTGAAGGGCTTGATCGAGGAGCCGGGCTGGCGGCGGCCCTGGGTGGCGAGGTTGAAGGGCGTGGTCTTGAAGTCGGAGCCGCCGACCAGCGCCTTGATGCCGGCGTTGTGGTTGTCGATCACGACCACCGAGGCGGTCGCCGGCAGGTAGCCGAGATAGGAGCTGACCGCTTCTTCGGCCGCTTCCTGCAGCTGCAGGTCGAGCGTCGACTTGACCGTCAGGCCGCCGTAGAAGGCCTTCGAGGCGCCGTAGCGTTCGAGCAGCTGCTGGCGCAGGTAGGCGACGAAGTAGGGGGCCTTCGATTCGAAGGTCGGCGGTTCGATGCTGTTCGGGGAGGGGAGGGCGTGCTGCTGCCCTTCGACCATCTGTTCTTCGGAGATGTAGCCCTGTTCGTACATCTTTTCGAGGACCACGTTGCGGCGGGCGAGGGCGTTTTCGGGGTAGATCTTCGGATCGTATGCCGAGGGCGACTGGATGATCCCCGCTAGCAGCGCCGCCTCGTAGGGCTCGAGCACGGCCGCGCAGGGCTCGGTTTCGGTGCCGCAGCCGGGGTGGGCGGCGCCGAAGTAGGTGCGCGCCGCCGCCTCGATCCCGTAGGCGCCCTCGCCGAAGTAGATCGTGTTCAGGTACTCGGTGAGGATTTTGTCCTTGCTCCAGTGGCGCTCGAGCCGGTAGGCGAGCGCCGCCTCGCGGAACTTCTCCAGGACCGTGCGGCTGCTTTCCGCTTCCAGCGCCTGCTTGACGAACTGCTGGGTGATCGTCGAAGCACCCTGTTCGGCGCTCTGGCTGAGGACGTCGTGGACGAGGGCGCGGCCGATCCCCTGGAAGTCGACGCCGCTGTGTTCGTAGAAGCGGCTGTCCTCGACCGAGACCACCGCGTTCTTCATGTTCGGCGAGATCTGGCCCGAGGTGAGGAGGATTTTGTTCTGGTCGCTGGTCAGCGTGCCGAGCTCTTCGCCGTTGGCGCCGACGACGACGCTGTTGCGCGAGGCTTTGTATTGGGCGAAGTTGTAGATCGCCGGCAGGTCCTGGGAGACCGCGGCCATCATCCCGAAGATCATCGAGAAGAGGGCGAGGATCCCGAGTCCGAGCAGGACGAAGAGGAACCGCAGCTTTTTCAGCCGTGGTCGCGGGGGCTTGGGGGTGGCCGAGAGAGTGGGCGGGCCTGCGTCGCCGCCCTTCTTCCGGCGCTTGAGTGGGAAGCGGGCCATCGAGAGGTAAACAGCGCGCTGCGACGGATGACGCGGACCCGTCGAGCGAAGGCGGCAGTCTAGCATTGCGCCGATGTTGGACTTGACGCGTAACGCGGTCGACGTGCTGCCCGAGGGCCGGCTCGCCGAGCAGCTGGCCGGCGACCGGCCGCTGCGGGTGAAGCTGGGGATCGACCCGACCACGGCCGACATCCACCTCGGCCACACGGTCGTGCTCGAGAAGCTGAGCGAGTTCCAGCGCGAGGGCCACACCGTGGTCCTGATCATCGGCGACTTCACCGCCCGGGTCGGCGACCCCAGCGGCCGCTCCAGCACCCGGCCGCTGCCCTCGACCGAGGAGATCGAGGCCAACGCGGCGACCTACCAGGAGCAGGCGTTCAAGGTCCTCGACCGTGAGCGCACCGAGGTCCGCCGCAACAGCGAGTGGCTGCGGATGGAGCCCGAGGAGCTCTTCTCGCTGCTGGCGCGGACGACGGTGGCGCGGCTGCTGGAGCGCGATGACTTCCAGAAGCGGCTCGGCGCCGGCCAGCCGATCGCGGCGCTCGAGCTGCTCTACCCGCTGTTGCAGGGATACGACTCGGTCGCCGTCGAGGCCGACCTCGAGCTTGGCGGGACCGACCAGAAGTTCAACCTGCTGTTCGGCCGCGACATCCAGGTGGCCTACGGTCAGCCGCCGCAGTCGATCCTGACGATGCCGATCCTGGTCGGCACCGACGGCGTCCAGAAGATGAGCAAGTCGCTCGGCAACTACGTCGGCGTCACCGACGCGCCGGAGGAGATGTTCGGCAAGCTGATGAGCATCCCCGACGAGGCGATGGCCGAGTACTACCGGCTGCTGCTCGGGGCGGAGCCGCCGGCGTCGCCCCCCAGCGAGGCCAAGCGCGAGCTGGCGCGGCGGCTGGTCGATCGCTTCCACGGCGCCGGCGCGGGGGAGGGGGCCGAGGCGCACTTCAACCGGCTGTTCGTCGACCGCGGCGTCCCCGACGACGTGCCCGAGCTGGCGATCGACGCCGGCGAGGTCCACCTGCCGGGCCTGCTGCGCAGCGCCTTCGGCCTTAGCTCGAGCGAGGGCCGGCGCCTGCTCGGCCAGGGCGGGGTCAAGATCGATGGCGAGGCGCTGCCGGCGGAGCCGCTCGACGTGCCCGCCGCCAGCCTCGACGGCCGTATACTGCAGGTCGGCAAGCGGCGCTTCGCGAAGCTGCGTGTCGGCGGCTAGACAAACGTCTGCCCGCGCGATATATTGTTCTGCCCTCTGGGGCTCCCTAGCGGAGCCCCGGCGTCTGAAAGCGGCGAGTCCCGTCGCAGAGGCGCAGCGGTCTTTGAAAACTGAGCAGCGTGCACTCCGCGGGTCCAACCAATGGCCTGCGGAATGTTTGAGCCCGACCCATTCGGTGCGCCAGCGCGCCGAATGGTCTTGATTTACCTCGTCATGCCGGTCGCCGTACTTGTGTACACGGCGGCCATCAAGGAATGACAGGCTCTCTGTAGAAGTACCTTTCACGGAGAGTTTGATCCTGGCTCAGGACGAACGCTGGCGGCGTGCTTAACACATGCAAGTGGTGCGACGAACCAGGGCTTGCCCTGGGGCAAAGCCGCGAACGGGTGAGTAACACGTGGGTAATCTGCCCCGATGACCGGGACAACCCGAGGAAACTCGGGCTAATACCGGATGTGGTGCCTGGACATAAGTCCTTGCACTAAAGGAAGCTTCGGCCTCCGCATTGGGAGGTGCCCGCGGCCCATTAGCTTGTTGGTGGGGTAACGGCCTACCAAGGCGACGATGGGTAGCTGGTCTGAGAGGACGATCAGCCACACTGGGACTGAGACACGGCCCAGACTCCTACGGGAGGCAGCAGTGGGGAATCTTGCGCAATGCGCGAAAGCGTGACGCAGCAACGCCGCGTGGGGGAAGACGGCCTTCGGGTTGTAAACCCCTTTCAGGAGGGACGAAGGTTCGCCGGTGAATAGCCGTGCGGATTGACGGTACCTCCACAAGAAGCTCCGGCTAACTACGTGCCAGCAGCCGCGGTAATACGTAGGGAGCAAGCGTTGTCCGGAATCATTGGGCGTAAAGCGCGCGTAGGTGGCTCTGTAAGTCCGTTGTGAAAGTCAAAGGCTCAACCTTTGAAAGCCGATGGATACTGCAGAGCTAGAGTACGGAAGAGGCGAGTGGAATTCCTGGTGTAGCGGTGGAATGCGCAGATATCAGGAGGAACACCAATAGCGAAGGCAGCTCGCTGGGACGTTACTGACACTGAGGCGCGAAAGCGTGGGGAGCGAACAGGATTAGATACCCTGGTAGTCCACGCCGTAAACGATGGGTACTAGGTGTGGGAGGTGTCGACTCCTCCCGTGCCGTCGCTAACGCACTAAGTACCCCGCCTGGGGAGTACGGCCGCAAGGCTAAAACTCAAAGGAATTGACGGGGGCCCGCACAAGCAGCGGAGCATGTGGTTTAATTCGACGCAACGCGAAGAACCTTACCTGGGCTTGACATGTTGGTGACCGCCGTGGAAACACGGTTTTCCTTCGGGACACCATCACAGGTGGTGCATGGCTGTCGTCAGCTCGTGTCGTGAGATGTTGGGTTAAGTCCCGCAACGAGCGCAACCCCCGTTCCATGTTGCCAGCATTTAGTTGGGGACTCATGGGAGACTGCCGGTGACAAACCGGAGGAAGGTGGGGACGACGTCAAGTCATCATGCCCCTTATGTCCAGGGCTACACACGTGCTACATTGGCGCATACAAAGGGCAGCAATACCGCGAGGTGGAGCAAATCCCAGAAAGTGCGCCTCGGTTCGGATTGGAGGCTGAAACTCGCCTCCATGAAGGTGGAGTTGCTAGTAATCGCGGATCAGCAATGCCGCGGTGAATACGTTCCCGGGCCTTGTACACACCGCCCGTCACACCACGAAAGCGAGTAACACCCGAAGCCGGTGGCCTAACCGCAAGGAGGGAGCCGTCGAAGGTGGGACCCGTGATTGGGGTGAAGTCGTAACAAGGTAGCCGTAGCGGAAGCTGCGGCTGGATCACCTCCTTTCTAGGGAGATTTCTCTAGAACGTCGACCGGGCTCCCGGTCATCGCTACGGATCACGCACTTCGGTGCGAGCTCTGGTGGCCGGTGCGCTGCTCAGTTTTGAGAGACCACCCTCGGAGACCCCGGGGGTGCGCCTCGGTGGACCTTGAAAACTGCACAAGGCCAAGAATCAGAAATCCGCTCACGCGGATTTTTGAAAATGGGTATTTAATTACGATTCACCTCTTCGGAGTGTGGATCGCTCACCGTCAAGATAGTAAGAGTTTACGGTGGATGCCTTGGCACCAGGAGTCGATGAAGGACGTGGACGGCTGCGATAAGCCGCGGTTAGGCGCTGAACAGCCTTTGACCCGCGGATCTCCGAATGGGAAAACCCGGCGCCGGTAATGCGGCGTCATCCTGCGGTGAATACATAGCCGCTGGAAGGGAACCGGGCGAACTGAAACATCTAAGTAGCCCGAGGAAAAGAAATCAACCGAGACTCCCTGAGTAGTGGCGAGCGAAAAGGGATCAGCCCAAACCCGACAGATGCAAGCGGGCACGCGTTGTCTGTTGGGGGTTGTAGGGCGTCATGCCCGGACCGTGCCTGGTCCGGCAGCAGTTACAAAATCAGGTGTTAGCCGAAGCGAGTGGAACCTCGCACCACAGAGGGCAATCGTCCCGTAGGTGAAAACATTCTGATCTGCTGATTGACGTTCCTGAGTAAGACCACACCCGTGAAACGTGGTCTGAACCTGGGGGGACCACCCTCCAAGGCTAAGTACTACCTGGTGACCGATAGTGAACTAGTACCGTGAGGGAAAGGTGAAAAGCACCCCTGAAGGGGAGTGAAATAGTACCTGAAACCGTAGACTTACAAGTGGTCGGAGCACCTTCGGGTGTGACGGCGTGCTTTTTGCATCACGAGCCGGCGAGTTACTCGTCAGTGGCAAGGTTAAGCGATGAGCGGAGCCGTAGCGAAAGCGAGTCTGAATAGGGCGACACAGTCACTGGCGGTAGACCCGAAACTGAGCGAGCTATCCATGGGCAGGCTGAAGCGGGGGTAAGACCTCGTGGAGGGCCGAACCGACCTAGGTTGAAAACTGGGCGGATGACCTGTGGATCGGAGTGAAAGGCTAATCAAGCTCAGAGATATCTGGTTCTCTCCGAAATATATTTAGGTATAGCGTCGAGCTATTGCGTTGCGGCTGTAGAGCACTGTTTGGATTAGGGGCCCTACCAGGTTACCGACTTCAGGCAAACTCCGAAGACCGTTACGGTTAACTCGGCAGTCAGTGTGCGGGGGATAAACTTCGTACGCGAGAGGGAAACAACCCAGACCATCAGCTAAGGACCCTAAGTGCTAGCTAAGTGGCAAACGATGTCCGAATGCAGAGACAACCAAGAGGTTGGCTTAGAAGCAGCCACCCTTGAAAGAGTGCGTAACAGCTCACTGGTCAAGTGTTCGGGCGCGGATAATTCAACGGGGCTCAAGCTAGCCTCCGAAGCTATGGGTGTGCAGGCCTGCGGGCTCTGCACGCGGTAGGAGAGCGTTCCAACTGCGTGAAGCGGATGCGTAAGCCTCCGTGGAGCGGTTGGAAGTGAGAATGCCGGCATGAGTAACGAAAGTGGGGTGAGACTCCCCACCACCGATTGTCCAAGGTTTCCTGAGTAAAGTTCGTCTGCTCAGGGTTAGTCGGGACCTAAGGCGAGGCCGAAAGGCGTAGCCGATGGCCAACAGGTTGATATTCCTGTACCACGTCGTTTCCGTTATGACCGATGGGGGGACGGGGAAGGGTAAGGGAACCCAGGCGATGGTCGTCCTGGGGCAAGCACGTAGCCAGTCGCTGTAGGGAAATCCGCAGCGGCGTTTTGACGCGAGGTGCGATGCCAGCTGGCTTGATCGCCGGCCAGTCCCTGATCCCATGCCTCCGAGAAAAGCCTCTAGGCAGGATTCGCGTGCCCGTACCGATAACCGACACAGGTGGACAAGTAGAACATACTGAGGTGAGCGAGCTAACTCTCGTTAAGGAACTCGGCAAAATCGTCCCGTAACTTCGGGAGAAGGGACGCCCCGGTAGGGTGAACTCCATACGGAGGGAGCCCGAGGGGGCCGCAGTGAATTGGTCCAACCGACTGTTTACCAAAAACACAGGCCTCTGCTAAGTCGTAAGACGACGTATAGGGGCTGACGCCTGCCCGGTGCCGGAAGGTTACGCGGACTTGTTAGCTCTTCGGAGCGAAGCAGCGAAGCTAAGCCCCGGTAAACGGCGGCCGTAACTATAACGGTCCTAAGGTAGCGAAATTCCTTGTCGGGTAAGTTCCGACCTGCACGAATGGCGTAACGAGTTGGACGCTGTCTCAACGAGAGGCTCGGTGAAATTAAAGTCTCGGTGAAGATGCCGAGTACCCGCAGCTAGACGGAAAGACCCCGTGAACCTTTACTGCAACTTGATATTGGAGTCTGGGGTATCTCGCTCAGGATAGGTGGGAGACTGTGAACCAGTGGCTTTGGCCGCTGGGGAGTCACCCTTGAGATACCACCCTTGGTGCTCTGGGCTTCTAACACCGCGCCGTGATCCGGGCGGTGAACAGTGTCAGGCGGGCAGTTTGACTGGGGCGGTCGCCTCCTAAAATGTAACGGAGGCGCCCAAAGGTTCCCTCAGCACGGTTGGAAATCGTGCGTAGAGTGTAAAGGCAACAAGGGAGCTTGACTGCGAGACCGACGGGTCGAGCAGGAACGAAAGTTGGGCTTAGTGATCCGGCGGTAGCAAGTGGAAGCGCCGTCGCTCAACGGATAAAAGGTACTCCGGGGATAACAGGCTTATCGGTTCCAAGAGTCCACATCGACGAACCGGTTTGGCACCTCGATGTCGGCTCGTCGCATCCTGGGGCTGGAGTAGGTCCCAAGGGTTGGGCTGTTCGCCCATTAAAGCGGTACGCGAGCTGGGTTCAGAACGTCGTGAGACAGTTCGGTCCCTATCTGCTGTGGGCGTTGGAGAGTTGAGAGGAGTCATCCCTAGTACGAGAGGACCGGGATGAACATGCCGCTGGTGTATCTGTTGTCCTGCCAAGGGCACCGCAGGTTAGCTACGCATGGAACGGATAACCGCTGAAAGCATCTAAGCGGGAAGCCGTCCTCGAGATGAGCTCTCCCATCCCCTTGAGGGAGTAAGACCCCTGGTAGACCACCAGGTTGATAGGCCGGCGGTGCAAGTGCAGTAATGCACTCAGCCGACCGGTACTAATGGGTCGAGGGCTTGACGGATATTTTTACCCTCTTTGCGGCCTTGTGCGGTTTTCAAGCTCCACCGAGCGTCTCGCAAATCTCCGGTGGCGCATGGCGAAAGGGAAACACCTCTTCCCATTCCGAACAGAGCAGTTAAGCCTTTCAGCGCCGATGGTACTTGGGGGGCAACCCCCTGGGAGAGTAGGTCGCCGCCGGTTCTTTTTTGCGGTCCGCGTCGGAATGGGGCGCGGGCCGAGTCGCCTGATAAGCGGCGCCTGGCGGCGCCGTCAGTCGGCTTGCGTAGCGCTGCTACGCGGCGCCGCCTGCCGACACCGACATGCTTGCTTCTCAGACGCCTCGACTCCGCACCGCATTCCTCCGAGGACCGCGGGATGCAGCCCTTGAACGAGCGGTCCTAGATGGCGCTGCTTCAGCTCCTCGTGCCCGATTGGGGAAGAGGACGTCGGAGAAGGACTCGCGGGACGCGATCGGGAGGGGGCGGGTGCGGGTTTCGCAGCCTCGGGGAGTGCTCCCAACGGGCTCGAGCCCGTACTCCCCGAGGGTTGCGAAGTCGATCAGAAGATCGGTGGCGTCGGCCAGGCGGTGCGTTAGCGTTTGCTTAGAATCGAACATGGGTTCGTAAGGTACGGGGGGCTCCGGACGGGTAGGCGGTTTTGCAAGGGGAATTGCAGAGAGGGCCGGTTTTTGGCTCTGGAATGGGGAGCACGCCGCAACGCTACTGGTCGCCAGTAGCGTTGCGAACCCCAGAAGCGCGTCGAGCGGCGGCCAAATCGGAGCTTTGCTGTGGTCTGGTTCCCACGCTCCGTGACGCCGGTCACACGAGATCCTAGAGCGTCGGATGGGGTCTTGGCAAGAGGAATCGACTCTCCGCGAGGGCGGCCGTTACGCTTGCCGACCTGATGGAGAAATTCGTCATCCAGGGCGGGGCGCCGCTCTCCGGCGAGCTGACCGTCGCCGGCAACAAGAACGCGGCGCTGCCGATCCTCGCCGCCTGCCTGCTGACCGAGGAGGAGCTGCTCCTGCACCGGGTGCCGCGGATCCGCGACATCGAGGCGCAGATCGCGCTGCTTGCCCAGCTCGGGGTCGAGGTCGAGTGGGTCGGCGACAACAGCCTGCGGCTCTGCGCCCGCGGCGTCACCGAACCGTCGGTCGACGAGGAGCTCTCGAGCCAGATCCGCGCCTCGTTCCTGCTCGCCGGGCCGCTGCTGGCCCGCTTCGGCACCGCCAACATGCCGCCGCCCGGCGGCGATTTCATCGGCCGCCGCCGGCTCGACGCCCACCTCGACGCCTTCAAGGACCTCGGCGCCGAGATCGCCGGCGACCGCTGGATCGAGCTGACCGCGCCCTCCGCCGGCCTCTGCGCCTGCGCGATCTTCATGGATGAGCCCTCGGTGATGGGGACCGAGAACGCGCTGATGGCGGCCGCGCTGACGCCCGGTGCCACCCAGATCTCCAACGCCGCCTCCGAGCCCCACGTCCAGGACCTCGCTCGACTGCTGACCAAGATGGGTGCCCGCGTCGACGGCATCGGCTCCAACGTGATGGTCGTCAACGGAGCCGACAAGCTCGGTGGCGCCGAGCACCGGATCTCACCCGACCACATCGAGGTCGGCAGCTTCATGGCGCTCGCCGCCGCCACCGGGGGCGAGCTGCGGATCCGCGACATCGAGCCGGCCGACCTGACGATGACCCGCCGCCAGTTCCGCCGCCTCGGTCTGCGCTCGGAGATCGAGGGCGAGGACGTGATCGTGCCGCCGGGACAGAAGCTGGCGGTCGAAGCCGACCTCGGCGACGCGATCCCGAAGATTGAGGATGGGCCCTGGCCGGCGTTCCCCGCCGACCTCACCTCGATCGCCCTCGCCCTCGCGACGCAGGCCGAGGGCGAGATCCTGATCTTCGAGAAGATGTTCGAGAACCGCCTCTTCTTCGTCGACAAGCTGGTCGCGATGGGCGCTCGGATCACGCTCTGCGATCCCCACCGGGCGATCGTCAGCGGTCCGAGCCGGCTTCACGGCGAGCGCGTCGAGAGCCCCGACATCCGCGCCGGGATGGCGATCCTGATCGCCGCCCTCGCCGCCGACGGCAGCTCGGAGATCGGCAACATCCGCCAGATCGACCGCGGCTACGAGCAGATCGACGAGCGCCTGCGGGCGCTCGGCGCCCGCATCGAGCGGCTGCCCGTCGACGGGCAGCCGTAAGGACAGGTTCTGCGCCAAATCGACCCTTCGGCAGGGGTTTGCGTCGATCTCTCGTAAGGTCAGCCCGATGATCCACCCGATCCCACCCGGTACGCGGGATGTCCTCCCCGACGAGATGCGCGAGCTGCGCCGGCTCAACCGTGCCCTGATCGAGGTTTTCGAGGCCCGCGGCTACGGCGAGGTGGCGACGCCGGCGATCGAGTACGACGAGGTCCTGGCGCGGGGCGGGGGACGAGCCGCGGATAGCGCCTACCGCTTCTTCGACGAGAGCGGCGAGCTGCTGGCGCTGCGCTCGGACATGACCGTCCCGATCGCGCGCCTGGTCGCCAGCCGCTACGCCAGCGCCGAGCCGCCGCTGCGGCTCTGCTACCTGGCCAGCGCCTACCGCGCCGTGCGGCCGCAGCGCGGCCAGATGCGGGAGTTCGTCCAGGCCGGTGTCGAGCTGATCGGCGCGCCCGCGCCCGACGGCACCGCCGAGGTGATCGAGGTGCTGGAGGCGGCGCTCGACGCCGCCGGTCTCGACCGCGCCGTGATCGGGCTCGGCGACGCCGACCTCTACCGGGCGCTCTTGACCGAGTTTGGGCTTGAGGGTGAGGTCCGGGAGGCGATTCTCAGCCGCCTCGCGACCCACGACCTGGTCGGGCTCGAGACCGAGCTCTCCGAGGTCCGCGGCCTTGGCGACGATCAGATCGCGACCTGCGTCGCGCTCTCGCAGATGCGCGGCGGCCGTGAGGTGCTCGAGCAGGCGCGCGGCCTCGGCGGCGCCGCGGTCGAGCGGGCGACGGCACAGATGCAGGCAACCTTCGACGCGCTCGAGCGGCGCGGCGTCGCCGACCGGGTCCGGATCGACCTCGGCCTGCTGCGCGACCTCGGCTACTACAGCGGCGCCATCCTCGAGGTCTACGACCCGGCGCTCGGCCACATCCTAGGCGGCGGCGGCCGCTACGACACCCTGATGCGCCGCTTCGGCGTCGACCTGCCGGCGGCTGGCTTCGCCCTCTACCTGGAGCGCGTCCACGTCGCCCAGATGGAGGAGGAGCGGCGGCGGGAGGCAAAACAATGAGCGCGGAGCGAGCAAGCGTGCATATCTGGTTCTTCGCGCCGCGAGCGAAGCGCGAGGATTTCCGATGAGCGCGATCGCCGGCAGCCGGGCGAAGGCCGACGGGCCGCTCAAGGTGGCGGTGCCGCGCGGGGCGCTGCTGACAGAAACGCTGGACATCCTCGACGCGGTCGGGATCGACACCTCGGGCCCGCGCAGCGACTCGCGCTCGTTGATCTTCGAGACCGACGGCGTCACCCTGGTGACGATGCGGCCGTCTGACGTGCCTACCTACGTCGAGGCCGGTGCCGCCGACGTCGGCATCACCGGCAAGGACGTCCTGCTCGAGCAGGCCGACCGGGTCGTCTACGAGCTTCTCGACCTCGGCTACGGCCGCTGCCGGATGGTGCTCGCCGGCCGCCGCGGCGATGCCCGCCTGGGCGAGGCGCAGCGGCGGCTGGGAATGATGCGGATCGCGACCAAGTACCCGCGGATCGCCGAGCGCCACTTCGAGCAGAGCGGCCGCCAGGTCGAGGTGATCGAGGTCAAGGGCTCGGTCGAGCTGGCGCCGCTGATCGGCCTCGGCGACGGGATCGTCGACCTCGTCGCCACCGGCCGCACTCTGGAAGAGAACGACCTCGAGGTCCGTGAGGAGATCGTCGAGTGCACCGCCCGCTTCGTCGCCAACCGCGTCGCCCACAAGCTGCGCGCCGGCGAGGTCGACGAGCTGACCGCCAAGCTGAGAGAGGCGAGCGGCGGATGAGGACCCGCCGCTTCGACTGGGGAGGAGCGGCCGCGACGGCAGCGGCGATCCGCGCCTGGGCGGCTGAGGCCGCCGAGCCGGTCGACGTCGTCCCGATCCAGCGCGAGGTGATCGAGCGCGGCGACGAGGCGGTGCTGGAGCTGACCGCCCGCCACGACGCGACCGTGAACCCGCCGAGCTCCCTGCGGGTCGATCCGGCGCTCGCTGCGAAGGCGCTGGCGGACCTGGAGCCGCGGCTGCGCGAGGCTCTCGACGTCGCCGCCGCCAACGTCCGCACCGTCGCCGAGGCGCAGCTGGCGCAGGCGCGCGAGGAGGTCGAGCTTCCCCAGGGCCAGAGGGTGATCGTCCGCTGGCTGCCGGTCGGCGCCGCCGGCATCTACGCGCCGGGCGGTCGGGCCGCCTATCCCTCGAGCGTGCTGATGTGCGCGATCCCGGCCCAGGTGGCCGGCGTCGAGCGCATCGCGCTCGCCTCGCCGCCCGGGCCCGACGGCAGCCTGCACCCGCTGGTACTGGCCGCCGCCGCCCTCTGCGGGGTCGACGAGATCTACTCGATGGGCGGCGCCCAGGCGGTCTTCGCCCTCGCCCACGGCACCGACACCGTGCCCTCGGTCGACGTCGTCGCCGGCCCCGGCAATGCCTGGGTGCGGGAGGCGAAGCGGCAGGTCTACGGGACGGTCGGGATCGACTCGCTCGCCGGCCCATCCGAGCTGATGGTGATCGCCGGTCACGACACCGACCCGCAGTGGGCCGCCCTCGACCTCTGCGCCCAGGCCGAGCACGGCGCCGACAGTCCGCTGGTCCTGGTCGCGGTCGAGGATCACATCCTCGACGCGGTCGCCGTCGCAACCGAGGAGGCGGCGGCAGCGCGCCCGAGCGTCGCCGATGCGCCGTTCGCGCTGCTGGCGGTCCCCGACCTCTCCGACGCGGCCGACCTCGCCAACGCCTTCGCGCCCGAGCACCTGGAGCTGTTCGAGGAGGACGCGGCGCTGCTCGCCGAGCGGATCACGACCGCCGGCTGCGTCTTCGCCGGCCGTTACGGCGCCACCGCCTTCGGCGACTACGTCGCCGGCTCCAACCACGTCCTGCCGACCGGCGGCGCCGGCCGCTTCACCGGACCGCTCGGGCCGGCCGCCTTCCGGCGCCGGATCTCGACCGTCGAGATCCCACCGGACGCGGCGGCGGCGCTGGCGCCGCACGTCGGCGCCCTCGCCGGTGCCGAGGGATTCCCCGTCCACGCCGAGTCAGCGATGATTAGGCGATGAGCAGAAGCGCGCAACGCGAGCGGCAGACCGCCGAGACCCAGATCAAGCTCTCGCTCGATCTCGACGGGGGAGAGGCGAGCGCCGAGACCGGGGTCGGGTTCCTCGACCACATGCTCGACCTGCTCGCCCGTCACGGCAGGCTCGGGCTGCGGGTGCAGGCCAGCGGCGACCTCGAGACCGGCGCCCACCACACCGTCGAGGACGTCGGCATCGTCCTCGGCCAGGCGCTCGACGAGGCGCTCGGCGACCGCGCCGGCATCCGTCGCTACGGCGCCGCCGTGGTGCCGATGGACGAGTCGTTGGCCGAGTGCGCGATCGACATCTCCGGCCGCCCGTTCTGTCGCTTCGACGCCGACCTGCCGGCGACCTCGATCGCCGGCTTCGACACCGAGCTGGCGGAGGAGTTCTTCCGCGCCGTCGCCAACAGCGCCAAGCTGACCCTGCACGTCACCGTCCGCTACGGCACCAACGCCCACCACATGATCGAGGCCAGCTTCAAGGCCTTCGCCCGCGCCCTCCGGGTCGCCGTCGCGATCGACCCGGAGGAGAGCGGTGTGCCGTCGACCAAGGGGACGCTGAGCGAATGAGCACGCGTGTCACGATCCTCGATTACGGGATGGGCAACCTGCGCTCGGTCGAGAAGGCGCTCGAGCACGTCGGCGTGGCGGCGACGATCAGCTATGAGGCCGCAGAGGTGCGCGCCGCCGACGGCCTGATCCTGCCCGGCGTCGGCGCCTTCCCGCGGGCGATGGAGCGGATCCGCGAGCGCGGCCTCGACGAGCTGATCGCCGAGCGCCACGAGGCGGGGGTGCCGCTCTTGGGGATCTGCCTCGGGCTGCAGCTGCTCTTCGACTCGACCACCGAGCTCGGCGGTGCCCCGGGCCTCGGCCTGCTCGAGGGCGGCGTCGCCGAGCTCGACGCCGAGGGGCTCAAGGTCCCGCACATCGGCTGGTCGCCGGTGCGCTGGGAGCGCGAGTCGCGTCTCGCCGAGGGGATCGAGTCGGAGACGCCCTTCTACTTCGTCCACTCCTTCGCACCGCGGCCCGGCGGCGGCGATCTGCTCGGCAGCGCCGCCTACGGCGCGCGCTTCGCCTGCGCGGCCGAGCGCGGCAACGTCTTCGGCGTCCAGTTCCACCCCGAGAAGTCGAGCGCCGCCGGGCTGCGGCTGCTCTCCAACTTCGCCGGGGTCTGCGCCTCGGTCCCCGCCTAGAGCCCTCCTCGCAGCGTGCTCCTCTACCCGGCGATCGACATCCGCGGCGGCCAGGCCGTTCGCCTGCTGCAGGGCGACTACGCGCGCGAGACCGTCTACGACGCCGACCCGGCCGAGGCGGCAGCGCGCTGGGCCGGCGAAGGGGCGGAGTTCCTCCACGTAGTCGACCTCGACGGCGCCAAGGCCGGGGAGCCGCGCAACCTCGACGCGGTCCGGCGGATCGCCGAGGCGGTCGAGTGCCCCTTTCAGGTCGGCGGCGGCCTGCGCGACGCCGCCGCTGTCGACGCGGTGCTGGAGGCGGGAGCGGAACGGGTCGTGATCGGGACGGCGGCGCTGCGCGATCCCGCTTTCCTCGACGCGGCGCTCAGCGCGCATGGAGAGCGCGTAGTGGTCTCAGTCGATGCGAAGGAAGGACGGGTCGCGCTGCAGGGATGGACTGAAGCGGGTGAGGTGGAGGTGGTCGAAGCGGTTGCGGAGCTCAGCTCTAGGGGCGTGACCAGGTTCCTCTGCACCGCGATCGAGGTCGACGGGACGATGGAGGGTCCGGCGCTGGGCGAGTTGACGCGAATCGCCGAAACGACGAAGGCAAAGGTGATCGCCTCCGGCGGCGTCGGCACGCTGGCGCACCTCAAAGCGCTCACCGCGCTTGGCACCGAAGTCCCCAACCTCGAAGGCGCGATCGTCGGCCGCGCTCTCTACGAGCGCAAGTTCAACGTCGCCGAAGCCCTCGGCGCACTCCGCTAGCCGCCGAGGTTGCCTTTCGACCCGCATAGCGGGATCAAATGCAACCTCGGCACTCTAGGCTCTGGTCATGGTTTTGAAGCGCGTCATCCCTTGCCTCGATGTGGATGCGGGGCGGGTCGTCAAGGGGACGAACTTCGTCGGGCTGCGCGACGCGGGCGATCCGGTCGAGCTGGCGGAGCGCTATGACGCCGAGGGTGCCGACGAGCTCGTCTTCCTCGACATCACCGCCTCGCACGAGAAGCGCGAGACGATCGTCGAGCTCGCCCGGCGCACTGCCGACAACGTCTTCATCCCGTTCACGATCGGCGGCGGCATCCGCTCGGTCGAGGACGCGCAGGCGGTGCTCGACGCCGGCGCCGACAAGGTCTCGGTCAACTCGGCGGCGCTGGCGCGGCCGGAGCTGCTGGAAGAGCTGGCGGCCCAGTTCGGCGCCCAGTGCGTGGTGATCGCGACCGACGCCAAGCGCGACGGCGAGGAGTGGGGCGTCTACATCAACGGCGGCCGGGTCCGGGTCGAGGAGCGCGACGCGGTCTCCTGGGCTGAAGAGGCGGTGCGGCGCGGCGCGGGGGAGGTGCTGCTGACCAGCATGGACCGGGACGGCACGAACGACGGCTATGACATCGAGCTGACCCGCGCGGTCGCCGACGCGGTGCCGGTGCCGGTGATCGCCTCCGGCGGTGCCGGCCGGCTCGAGCACCTGAGCGAGGCGATCAGCGACGGCGGCGCCGACGCCGTCCTCTGCGCCTCGATCTTCCACTACGGCGAGTACCGCGTCCGCGAAGCGAAGGAACGCTTGGCCAAAGACGGCATCCCCGTCCGCCTCTAGCCGAAAACGCATTTGCTCTCGGTATGCGGGAAGAACTGCGTCTTCAGCTAGGGCCTGATTCGAGGTCTTCGGCCATCCCTTCGACGCCGGTCGAGCCGAGGATCTCGAAGCGGGCGAGTTCGTAGGGGGCGTCGCTTTCGGCGTAGCCGGGGATCTCGGTCGTGGCGCCGACGTAGCCGGCCCTTTCGACCGCGGCGATCACCGTTTCGTCGAACTCGCCGGCCGGGTAGCAGAAGTTCTTCACCGGGACGTGGAATTCGTCCTGCAGCAGCTTGCGGGCGCCGGCCGTTTCTTCTTCGAGTTCTTCGGGCCCGAGTTCGGTCAGGTCGAGGTGGTGGATCGTGTGCGCGGCGAGCTCCCAGCCGGCGGCGATCATCGCCTTGACGTTGCTTTCGTAGAGATCCGAGCCTTCCGCCTTGAGGTTGAGGACGCCGGCCCAGCCGTGCTTGCGCAGCTGCGGCAGGGCAAAGGTGAACTGCGGCCGGTAGCCGTCGTCGAAGGAGAGCACGACCGGCTTCGGCGGCAGCGTGCCGCCTTCGTACCAGGCCCCCTCGACCTGTTCGAGGGTCACCGCCTGGTAGCCGTGCTCGTCGAGCCATTCGAGCTGGTGGCGGAAGTCGGGCCGTTCGACGTAGAGCTCCGGGTAGGGCGCGTCGGCGGGTGCTTCGCCGAGCACGTGGTACTCGAGGATCGGCACCGGCCCGGTGTGCGGTTCCCAGTCCGGCTGCGGCGTCGCGTTGCGGACCTTGCCGGTTTCGGCTGACGATTCCTTGCTCGAGCCGTGCCCGGAGCCCTTGCCCTTGCCGCCCTTGGTCCGCGTGGTTGAGCTTTGTCGCGCTATCCGCGACGAACCTCTACCACCACCGCCGGAGCTGGCGATTGCGATGACGGCGACGACGGCGCCGATCGTGAGGACGAGGACGCCGCCGGCGACGAGCCTTCGGCGGCGGATTTCCCGCTTGCGCTCGGCGCGGCGACGAAGGCGCCGCTCTTCGTCGCGCCACCCTGGCCGCCCGGGCCCGTCTGTCTGTCCACTCGCCATCCGCGCAGCCGATCATGGTAGGGAAGGCATCGATGCCGAGCTTGATCCCGATAGAGAGCCTCGCAGCTGCGCTGCGCCGTGCCTACCCCGAGCTGGAGGCGGTCGCGGCGGCCGGCGGCGGCAGCGCCTTCCTCGTCGGCGGCGCCGTCCGCGACCTGCTGCTCGGCCGCGAGCGCGCCGACCTCGACATCAGCGTCGTCGGCGACGCCGCCGCCCTGGCGGCGCAGCTCGGCGCCGAGCTGCTGGCAGAGCACGAGCGCTTCGGCACCGTCAAGGTCCACCTCGACGGCCACGAGCTCGACCTGGCGACCGCCCGGATCGAGGTCTACACCCGTCCCGGAGCGCTGCCCACCGTCGCCCCGGCGCACTCGATCGAGGCCGATCTCGCGCGCCGGGACTTCACGCTCAACGCGATCGCGCTGCCGCTCGCCGATCCCGCCGCCCTTGTCGACCCCAACGGCGGCCGCGCCGACCTCGAGGCGGGGCTGCTGCGGGTCCTTCACCCGGACTCCTTCGTCGACGACCCGACGCGGGCGATCCGGGCCGCGCGCTACGCCGCGCGCTTCGGCTTCGCGCTCGAGCCGGCGACCGAGCAGCTGCTGCGCGCGACCGACCTCGAGACGGTCTCCGCCGAGCGCCGCGAGGCCGAGCTGCTGCGGCTCGCCGGCGAAGAGTCGGCGCCCCGCGGCTTCGAGCTGCTGGAGGAGTGGGGGCTGATCCGGCTGCGGCGCGGCGGCGCCGAGCTGGCGGCGGCGGTCCTGCGACTGCTCGCGACCCCGCTGTGGGAGGGCGAGGTGGAGCCGCCGCGCGCCGTCCTCGCAGCCGCGCTCGGCCCGGCGGGGCGAGAGAGCGGACTCGTGGTGGAAACGCCGCGGCGGCCTTCGGAGGCGGTCGCGCTGGCGCGACCGCACGACCTCGGGACGCTCGCGATCGCGCGGGCGCTGGGCGCCGACTGGCTCGACGACTACCTCTCGATCTGGCGCGAGGTCTCGCTGGCGATCGACGGCGACGACCTGATTGCCGCCGGCATCCCGGCCGGGCCGGCGATCGGCCGCGGGCTGGAAGCCGCCCTCAGCGCCAAGCTCGATGGTGAGGTCAGCGGTCGCGAGCAGGAGCTCACCGCCGCCCTCGAGGCCGCCCGCGCCGGGTAGCACCACCGCGTTTGGCAAGCTGAGAGCGATGAGATGGCAGGAGCACGACGGGGTCCAATGGCTGATCGCCGCAATGGACGGCGCCCACGTCGCCTTCTCGACCCGCCGCGGCGGCGTCAGCACGGGGTCGTTCCAGGGGCTCAACCTGGGATACCTCACCGACGACGACCCCGGCGCCGTGCTCGAGAACCGCAGGCGGCTCGGGCGGGTGATCCGCCTCGACCCGGCGTCGATCCCGATCGCCCGCCAGGTGCACGGAAGCCGGATCATCAGCCACAACGGTCCCCAGGACCCCTCGCCGTTCGCCGTGCCCGGCTCGGAGCTGCCCGAGGGCGACGGGCACGTCGTCACCGAGCCGGGCCTGGCGCCGCTGGTCTTCGTCGCCGACTGCCTCCCGGTCGCGCTCCGCGGACCTGGAGGCCTGGCGATGCTGCACTGCGGCTGGCGGCCGCTGGCCGCCGGGATCATCGCCGCCGGCGCCGAGATGGTTGACGCCAAGGAAGCAGTGATCGGCCCGGGTATCGGCCGCTGCTGCTATGAGGTCGGACCCGAGGTCCTCGACGCCTTCGCTCCGCTCGGTGACGGGATCGCCGACGGTCGGATGCTCGACCTCGCCGAGGTCGCGCGGCGGCTGCTGCGCGAGGTCGGGGTCGAGCGCGTGCAGAGCGCCGGCCTCTGCACCTCATGCAATCCCGAGCTCTTCTACTCGCACCGTCGCGACGAGGGCCGCACGGGCCGCCAGGCGGGCCTCGCCTGGTTGACCCCGACCCGGTTTGCCGGCGAGGCCTGAATGGCCGAGCTCGTCCACGGCATCGATCCCGCGCGCGTCGCCCGCAACCTCGCCAAGGTGCGCGAGGCGGCCGGGAGGGACGTCGAAGTCCTCGTCGCCTGCAAGTACGTGCCGCTCGAGGAGATGGGGGCACTGGCGGAGGCGGGGGTGACCCTGGTCGGCGAGAACCGCCAGCAGGACCTGGCCGCCAAGCACGAGCGCTGGGGCGACGCCTTCACCTGGGACTTCATCGGCAACCTGCAGAGCCGCAAGCTCAAGCAGGTCCTTCCGCTCTGCCGGCTGATCCACTCGGTCGCCACCGACTCGGTCCTCGACCAGCTCGGCAAGCACGGCACGCCGGAGACCGAGGTCCTGGTCGAGGTCAACATCGCCGGCGAGGAGGGCAAGGGCGGGGTCGAGCCGGCCGAGCTCGCCGACTTCGTCGCCCGCTGCCCGGTCAGGGTCGGCGGCCTGATGGCGATGCCGCCGTTCAGCCAGGACCCGGAGGCCTCGCGGCCCCATTTCGCCCGCCTCGCCGAGCTGGCCGCCGCCAACGGCCTGCAGCGGCTCTCGATGGGGACCTCGCAGGACTGGCGGGTGGCGGTGGAGGAGGGGGCGACGATCATCCGCCTGGGCACCGCACTGTTCGTGTGAATCGGCGCTAATCTCCCTGGAAAGTTGTAGAGGAGTCGGCCGTTGCAGGCCGAAACACGCCTCACATGGCCCTTCGCGATAGCTGGCATAGAGCGCTCGTCTACTTCGGCCTCGCCGAGGACCACGACTACGGTCCCGAATACGAGGACGAGTTCGAGCCGGAGACCGGCTCGGAGGAAGTCTTCGAGGCCCGTCGCGAGCGCGACCAGGGCTCGGTCCGCCGTCTGCCGACCTCGCGCCGCGCCCGTCGCGACGAGATCGACGACATCTTCGCCGACGACGAGCCGATCGCCGCCAGCCGCACGCGCACCCTGCGCCCGGTCGACAACGGCGGCGACATCCAGGTCCACCTGGTGATTCCCCGCAACTTCAACGACGCCCAGCAGGTCGCCGACCAGTTCAAACGCTCGGTCCCGGTGATCCTCAACCTGCAGACCGCTGATCACGAGCTCTCGAAGCGGATGATCGACTTCTGCTCCGGGCTCACCTATGCGCTCGATGGCGGCATGCAGCGCATCGCCGAGAAGATGTTCCTGCTGACGCCGCGCAACGTCGAGGTCTCCGCCGAGGAAAAGGCGAGACTGATCGACAAGGGCTTCTTCAACCAGTCCTGAGCCCGCTCGGCCTCGGCAATCGCCCGGCCCTCGTTCGTTCTCTCTAGGCTCTCCGGGATGAGGATCGGGTTCGTCGGGTCGGGAAGCATGGCCGCTGCGATCGCGCGCGGGCTGGGTAGCGATGCGGGTCCGATGTTGTTCTCGGACGCAGGGTCCGGCCGCGCCCGGATCCTGGCCGAGGAGCTAGGGGGAGAGGTGGCGACGAACGAGGAGATCGCGGCCCGCGCCGACCTCGTCGTCGTCGCGGTCAAGCCGGCGAAGCTGGAGGCGGTGGCGCCGTCGCTGGCGGTCGCACGCGAGGTCGTCTCGATCCTCGCCGCGGTCTCGGTCGACCGCCTGCAGGAGGCCTTTCCCGGGGCGCGAGTGCTGCGGGTGATGCCGAACGTCGGCGTCGAGGTCCGCCGCGGCGTGCTCTGCGTCGCCGGCGATGCCGCTCCGGAAACCCGGGCGCTGCTCGAGCTGCTCGGCCACGTCGTCGATCTGCCCGACGAGGACTTCGACGAGGCGACGGCGATCATGAGCTGCGCGCCGGCTTACCTGGCGCTGGCCGTCGAGGCACTGGCCGACGCCGGTGCCGCCGCCGGCCTCGACGCCGAGCTGGCCCGCGAGCTGGTCGTCGAGACCACCGGCGGTACCGCCGAGCTGCTGCGGATCCACCACCCGCTCGACGTCCGCAAGGCTGTCGCCTCGCCGGGCGGCGCCACCGAAGCGGGGCTCGACGCGCTCGACCGCGAAGGGGCGCGGGCAGCCTTCGAGGCCGCGGTGGAGGCCTCGCTGGAGAGGATGCGCCGGTGACCCCGCGGGCCGACATCAGCCTCAGCCTCGCCGACTACGTCAACGCCGTCTTCGTCGTCTACCTGATCCTGATCCTGCTCAACATCCTGACCTCGTTCGTGCCGCGGATGCCCTACTACCCCTGGCTGCGGGCGATTCTCGACTTCATCACCGAGTCGACCGATCCTTACCTGAACGTGTTCCGGCGGATCATGCGGCCGGTCGGCGGGGCGGGCGGGCTGGCGATCGACCTCAGCCCGATGCTGGCGCTCCTGGTTCTCTTCCTCGCCCAGCAGATCGTCATCGGCGCGATCCTCGAATGAGATCCACAACCCGCGCCTGGGTGCTGGCCGGCGCGCTCTGCCTCGTCGTCGTCATCGTCGACCAGGTCGTCAAGGCGATGGTCGAGGACCGGATCGTGCTCGGCGAAAAGGTCGACTTCCTCGGCCCGTTGAGGCTCACCCTCTCCCACAATGAAGGGGTCGCCTTCGGGCTCGCCGGCGGCTCCGGGGCGCCGCTGGTCATCGTCACCCTGGTCGCGCTCGGCGTCGTCCTCTACCTCTTCTCGCGCAACCCGGCGCGGCCGCTGATGTGGATCGCGACCGGCCTCCTGGCCGGCGGCGCGGTCGGCAACCTGATCGACCGGATCCGGGCCGGCGCCGTCACCGACTTCATCGAACTGCCGCACTGGCCGCCGTTCAACCTCGCCGACTGCGCGATCACCGTCGGCGTCGTCCTGCTCGTCTTCATCTACCTGCGCGAAGCCGAGCGCGCGCCCGAGAGTGGCTGACGCCGAGCTGCGCATCGTCCATCTCGACGACGCGCTTGCGGTCGTCGACAAGCCGGCCGGCCTCGTCGTCCACCCGGCGCCCAGCCACAGCGGGCCGACCCTGGTCGACGAGCTGGCCGAGATCCTCGGCGGCGGTAGCGACCCGGCGCGGCCGGGGATCGTTCACCGGCTCGACAAGGGGACGAGCGGGCTGCTCGTCGTCGCCCGCGACGACGAAACCCACGCGGCGCTGCAGGCCCAGGTCCAGCGCCGCGAGGTCGAACGCGTCTACCTGGCGCTGGCGGGAGGGCGGATCGGCTCGCGAACGGGGACGATCGACGCCCCAATCGGGCGCGCCGCCCGCCAGCGTCACCGGATGGCCGTCTCGGGGGCCGCCTCGCGCCAGGCGCGGACCCATTTCGAGGTGCTGGAGCTGCTGCCCCGCGAGAGCTACCTGCAGGCGCGCCTGGAGACCGGGCGCACGCACCAGATCCGTGCCCACTTCGCCGCCATCGGGCACCCGCTGACCGGGGACGAGACCTATGGCGGCGCGGCGCGCTACGGGCTCGAGCGCCAGTTCCTGCACGCCCACCGCCTCGCCTTCGAGCACCCGTCGAGCGGTGAGCGGCTGAGCTTCGAGTCGGAGCTGCCACCCGACCTCGCGGCGGCGCTGGGGGCGGCTACAATCCCTGATTCGGAAACCTAACCCCGTTCGCGGCGACCCGGATCCTGCCTGAGCCACCCCGCCCAGGTCCCGGCGAGCCGAGCGGGAGATTCACCAAAATCCAAGGAGATCTCAGATGCCCGAGGCAGGCCTCAAAGAGCTGCTCGAGGCCGGAGTCCACTTCGGCCACCAGACGCGTCGCTGGAACCCGAACATGCGCCGGTTCATCTTCACCGAGCTGGACGGGATCCACATCATCGACCTGATCCAGACCGAGGCGCTGCTGGAGAACGCCCGCCGCTTCGCCGGCGAGCTCGCCAGCGGCGGCGGCACGGTGCTGTTCGTCGGCACCAAGAAGCAGGCCCGCGACACGATCCAGGAATGGGCCGACCGCTGCCGGATGCCCTACGTCAACAAGCGCTGGCTCGGCGGCCTGCTGACCAACTTCAACACGATGTCGGGCCGGATCGCCCGCCTGCACGAGCTCAACGAGTGGAAAGAGGAGGGCAAACTCGACCTCCTGCCGACCAAGGAGCGGATGGGGATGGAGGCCGAACTGGCGAAGCTCGAGTACAACCTCGGCGGCGTCCGCGACATGGACCGGCTGCCGGACGCGGTCTTCGTCACCGACCTCAAAACCGAGGAGATCGCGGTCCACGAGGCGGCCCGGCTGCGGATCCCGATCATCGGCCTGGTCGACACCAACTGCGACCCCACCCCGGTCGACTACGTGATCCCCGGCAACGACGACGCGATCCGCTCCTGCGAGCTGGTGATCGGGACGATCGGCGGCGCGGTCGAGGAGGGCTCGAGCGCCTGGCGGGTGCAGGAGGAGAAGCGGATCGCCGAGGAAATGGCGCGCCGCAAGAAGGACGAAGAAGAGCGCAAGAAGCGCGAGGAAGAAGAGAAAGCTCGGGTCGAAGCGGAGGAGGCCAAAAAAGCCGCCGAGGAAGCCGCGAAAGCCAAAGCTGCGGCCGAAAAAGCGGCGCAGGACAAAGCGGCTCAGGCCGCGGGTCCTGTCGCTGAGGCGAAAGCCCCTGAGGCGGCGGCTGCGCCGGCGGAGGAGAAAGCTGCTGAGGTTCCGGCCGCAGAGGAGTCTGCAACTCCCGAGGCGGCGGCGCCAGCGAGTGACGTGAAAGCTGAGGAGTCGAAATGAGCGTTTCCGCTGCTGACGTGAAGGCGCTCCGGGATCGGACCGGGGCGGCGATGATGGACTCGAAAGCGGCCTTGGTCGAGGCCGACGGCGATGTCGAGCGCGCGGTCGAGATCCTGCGTGTCAAGGGCCAGGCCTCGGCCGCCAAGCGCGAAGGGCGCGGCACCAACGAGGGCGTCGTCGCCTCCTATATCCACGCCAACGACAAGGTCGGGGCGATGGTCGAAGTCCAGTGCGAGACCGACTTCGTCGCCCGCACCGAGGAGTTCCGGGCCTTCGCGTACCAGGTCGCCCTGCACGCCGCGGCGACGGCGCCGAGCTATGTCTCCACCGACGAGATCCCGGCGGAGGAGCGCGACGCCGAACGGAAGGTCTTCGAAGAGAAGGCGCGCGAAGAAGGCAAGCCCGACAACGTCGTCGAGAAAATCGTCGAGGGTCAGCTCTCGAAGTGGGCGAGCGAGGTCGCGTTGCTGGACCAGACCCACGTCAACACCGAGAAGCACGACTCGAAGACGATCGAGGAGCTGCGCCAGGAGATCGCGGCGAACACCGGCGAGAACGTCCAGATCGCCCGTTTCGCTTATTTCCGCGTCGGCGAAGACTGAATAGAGTCTTCGCCACGTGACCAGTTCTCCCGAGCCACGATTCGGGCGCATCCTGCTGAAGCTCTCCGGCGAGGCCCTGATGGGGAAGCTCGATTACGGCACCGACGGCGCCGAGGTCGAGCGGATCGCCCGTCAGGTGGCCGCCGTGCGCGAGCGCGGCGTCGAGATCGCGATCGTCGTCGGCGCCGGCAACATCTACCGCGGCCTCGACGGGGCGGCGAAAGGGATGGACCGGGCGACCGGCGACTACATGGGGATGCTGGCGACCGTGCTCAACGCGCTGACCCTGCAGGACGCGCTCGAGGGGCTCGGCCAGTACACCCGCGTGCTCTCGGCGATCGACGTCAAGGAGGTCGCCGAGCCCTACATCCGCCGCCGCGCGATGCGCCACCTGGAGAAGGGCCGGGTGGTGATCTTCGCCGCCGGTACCGGCAACCCGTTCTTCACCACCGACACGGCGGCGGCGCTGCGAGCGCTGGAGATCCACGCTGAGGCGATCCTGATGGCGAAGAACGGGGTCGAGGGCGTCTACGACTCCGACCCGGCGACCAATCCCGACGCCGAGTTCATCCCGGCGATCTCGCACCGCGAGGCGATCGAGCGCGGGCTGAAGGTGATGGACTCGACCGCGCTCTCGCTCTGCATGGACAACGATCTGCCCATCTACGTCTTCAACATGGCGGACGAGCGCAACATAGATAGGATCGTCTCCGGCGAGAAGGTGGGAACGCTGGTCTCCAACGGGCCGGCCGCAGAGTGAGGAACGTGTGCCGGAGCTGATCGACGAACTTCTCGAGGACGCCAAGGAGCGGATGACCAAGTCGGTCGAGTCGAGTCGCGGTGAGCTGGCGACCGTGCGCACCGGCCGCGCCTCCCCGCACCTGCTCGACCGGATCGTCGTCGACTACTACGGCAACCCGACGCCGCTCAAGCAGCTCGCCAACGTGGCCGCCTCGGACGCGCGGCTGCTGACCGTGACCCCGTTCGACAAGAGCGCCCTCGGCGGGATCGAGAAATCGATCCAGGAGTCGGACGTCGGCATCACCCCGAGCAACGACGGCAACGTGATCCGCCTGCAGATCCCGGAGATGACCGAGGAGCGGCGGCGGGAGCTGGTCAAGGTCGTCCACGGGGTCGCCGAGGAGGGCCGGGTCGCCGTCCGCAACGTCCGCCGCGACGTGATGTCGGACCTGCGCGACCTGAAGAAAGAGGGCGAAGCCGGCGAGGACGACGAGCGCCGCGCCGAGGCGGCGCTGCAGAAGCAGACCGACGAGGCGATCGCCGAGATCGACGCTCTGCTCAAAGGCAAGGAAGCCGAGATCCTCGAGGTTTGAGGCGCCTCGCGGATGGCGGTCTGCCCGTGAGCACACCCAGGTACGTCGCGATCATCACCGACGGGAACGGCCGCTGGGCGCAGCAGCGCGGCCTGCCGGTCGCCGCGGGGCACCGGGCGGGCGCCGACGTCGTCAAGGCGCGGCTGCGCGACGCGGCCGAGCTGGGGATCGAGGAGCTGACCGTGTTCTCGTTCTCGACCGAGAACTGGGGCCGCTCCAAGGAGGAGGTCGGCGGCCTGATGCGGATGTTCGGCGAGCGGATCGCCTCGGAAACGCCCGAGCTCGACGAGGAGGGCGTGCGGATGCGGTTCATCGGCCGCCGCGAGGGTCTCGAGCCGGGGCTGGTCGAGCAGATGAACGGGGCGGAAGAGACGACCGCCGCCAACCAGCGCATCACCCTCTTCGTCGCCTTCAACTACGGCGGCCGGGCGGAGATCGTCGACGCGGCGCGAAGCTTCGAGGGGGGCTCCGAGGAGGAGTTCCGCAGCCGCCTCTACGCGCCCGAGATGCACGATCCCGACCTCCTGATCCGGACCAGCGGCGAGCAGCGGATCTCCAACTACCTGCTCTGGCAGTGTGCCTATTCGGAGCTGGTCTTCCGCGAGGAGCTCTGGCCGGATTTCGACCGCGCCGCCTTCGAGGCGACGCTGGCCGAATACGAGCGGCGCCAGCGCCGATTCGGGGCGCGGACGTGACCGTCGAACTGTTCGACGACGAGATGTTCGAGCCGGACCCGCCGCCGGAGCCGAAGCCGCCGCGCGAGCCGCGCCGGCGCGGGATCCGAGGGGAGACGGCGAAACGGATCCTCGTCGCCCTGCCCTGGATCGTCTTCGCGATCGCGATCACGGTCGCCGGCGGCCTCGTCTTCGCCGCGGCGATGATCGCGATCGGCGTCGTCTGCCTGAGCGAGTACCTGAAGCTGACCGAGGAAGCGCGGCCGCTGCCGATTCCCGCTTACCTCGCGGTCGCGGCGCTGATCGTCGCCGCCCACTTCGGCACCGCCTTCAACATCCTCCTGGTCCTCGCCGCCTCGTTTCCCGTCCTCTTCGCCTTCGGCGCCCGCAGCCGCCACACCGACGGCTTCACGACCTCGATCAGCGTCACTCTGCTGGGGATCATCTGGATCGGGATCCCGCTCGTGCACGCGGTCCTCCTGCGTGATCTGCCGCACCATGGCGCCGCGCTGCTGATCGACGTCCTCGTCGGCACCTTCGTCACCGACACCGCCGCCTACGCCTGCGGCCGGCTGTTCGGCAGCCACAAAGTCGCGCCGACGATCTCGCCGAACAAGACCATCGAGGGACTGGTCGGCGGCTTCCTGATCGGCACGATGGGGTTCTGGTTCGCCGGCCTCTACCAGGACTGGCTCTCGGGAACCGACGCCCTGATCATCGGCGCCGCGGTCGCCGCCGCCGCCCCGGTCGGCGACCTCTTCGAGTCGATGCTGAAGCGCGACCTCGGCGCCAAGGACACCGGCACGATCTTCGGTCCCCACGGCGGCATCCTCGACCGCCTCGACGCCGTCTTCTTCACCGTCGTCGTCGGCTACTACCTCGCCGTCGCCCTCGTCTACTGATCGCCGAGTCCGTTCTGATGCACGCTATGCGTGCATAGCGACGGAGTCGGCGCGAGGACCCCGCTCCGTATCCTCTGGCGAGGATGAAGAAGGTCTTGATACTCGGGTCGACGGGCTCGATCGGAACCCAGGCGCTCGACGTGATCGGCCGCTCCGAGGAGCTGCAGGCGGTCGGTCTCGCCGCCGGCTCGGGCTGGGAGCTGACGCTCGAGCAGGCGCGCGAGCACGGTGTCCCCGTCGTCGCCCTCGCCGACCCCGACGCGGCGGCCAAGGCCCGCTCCGAGTGGCAGGGGCGGGTCCTTGCCGGCGAGGAGGGCGTGCGCGAGCTGATCTCGACCTCGGGCGCCGACCTCGTCCTCAACGGGATCGTCGGCGCCGCCGGGCTCGGCTCGACCGTCGTCGCCCTCAGCGAGGGCATCGACGTCGCCCTCGCCAACAAGGAGAGCCTGGTCGTCGGCGGCGAGCTGGTGATGGCGCTCGCCGAGGGGACCGGCGCCCGCCTGCTGCCGGTCGACTCCGAGCACTCGGCGCTGCACCAGCTGATCGGCGCCGAGGCCCCCGGGACCGTCGAGAAGCTCGTCCTGACCGCCTCCGGCGGCCCCTTCCGCGGCCGCGCCGACCTCAGCGACGTGCGCATCGAGGACGCCCTCGCCCACCCGACCTGGCGGATGGGCGGGCGGATCACGATCGACTGCGCGACCCTGATGAACAAGGGCTTCGAGGCGATCGAGGCGCACCACCTCTTCGCCGTCCCGTACGAGCGGATCGGCGTCGTCGTCCACCCGCAGTCCCTGGTCCACTCGCTGATCCAGCTCAACGACGGCTCCTCGCTCGCCCACCTCGGATATCCCGACATGCGGGTGCCGATTTCCTACGCGCTCAACCACCCGCAGCGCGCCGACGTCGACGTGCCGCAGCTCGACCTGGCCGACGTCGGCTCGCTGACCTTCGAGCAGCCGGACCTCGAGACCTTCGCCTGCCTGCGGCTGGCGCTGGCGGCCGGCGAGGCGGGGGGGACCGCACCCTGCGTCCTCAACGCCGCCGACGAGGTCGCCGTCGCCGCCTTCCTCGACGCCCGCCTCCCGTTCACCGGCATCGCCGCCGTGATCGAGCGGGTGCTGGAGCAGATGCCGGCGCAGCCGATAACCCATTTCGATGACCTTTTCGCCACCGACGCCGAGGCCCGCGAGCGCAGCCGCGAGGCAATTGCGGGGTTGACCAAGGTATGAGCTGGCTGCTCGTATTCCTCGGCTTCTGCCTGCTGATCATGCTCCACGAGGCGGGTCACTACGTCGCCGCGAAGGCGACCGGCATGCGGGTCGAGCGCTTCTTCCTCTTCTTCGGGCCGACGATCTGGTCGTTCAAGCGCGGCGAGACCGAGTACGGGGTCAAATCGATCCCGGTGGGCGGCTACGTGAAAATCAGCGGCATGAACCCGGAGGAGGAGCTGCCTGCGGGGGAAGAGCACCGCGCCTACTACCGGCAGAAGGTCTGGAAGCGGATCGTCGTCGTCGGCGCGGGGCCGGCGGTGAATATCGTGCTGGCGTTCCTGATCCTCTTCGCCGTGTTCAGGATCGGGGGGCTGGAAGAAGTCGACCAGTCGGTGGGATCGATCAAAGCCGGCATGCCCGCGGCGAAGGTCCTGGAATCGGGCGATGAGATCGTCGCCGTCGACGGTCATCGTTATGCCGACCTGGAAACCGAAAAGCGGCTGGAAAAGTTCGGCAAGCTGGTCGCCTCACACGAATGCGCCGGACCTCAGGTTCAGGGCTGCGTAGCCCAGACGCCCGTCCGGCTGACGATCGATCGTGACGGTGAAACGAAGACGATCCTGGTCAAACCGGAATACGACAAGGAAGCCGGACGCGCCTTGATCGGCTTCTCCTACGGCGGCCAGTTCGTGCCGATCTCGACCGAACACGCCATCAATCACGCCGCCGACTCGATGTGGACGGTCGTCAGCAAAACGGCCTCGGTCTTCGCGCGCATCTTCGAAAGCAAGGAACGCGAACAGCTCTCGAGCGTCGTCGGGATCAGCGACGTCGGCCACACCGCGGTCAACGAAGGCTGGCGGCAGGCCCTGCTGCTGCTCGCCCTGGTCAGTCTCTCGCTCGGCATTCTCAACCTGCTGCCGATCCTGCCACTCGACGGCGGCCACATCTTCTGGGCGATCGTCGAGAAGCTGCGCGGCGCGCCGGTCTCGCTGCGGGTGATGGAGCGAGCCAGCATCGTCGGCTTCGCGCTGGTCCTGATGCTGTTCTTCATCGGCCTCTCCAACGACATCGGCCACATCACCGGCGACGGCTTCACGAACCGGTGACCGGGTCCGCCGAAGGACCCAGATAACCTCTGCATATGGCCTCAAAACGCCAAATCTTCGTCGGCGGGGTGCCGATCGGCGGCGGGGCGCCGGTCGCCGTCCAGACGATGACCAAGACCGAGACCGCCAACCTGGCGGCGACGATGGAGCAGATCCGCAAGGTCGCCGACGCCGGTGCCGACATCGTCCGCTGCGCGGTGCCGCGCGAGCAGGACGTCGAGGCGCTGAAGACGATCGTCAAGGAGTCGCCGATCCCGGTGATCGCCGACATCCACTTCAACCACACGCTGGCGCTGAAAGCGATCGACGCCGGCGCCCACTGCATCCGCCTCAACCCGGGCAACATCGGCGGCCGCGAGAAAGTCGCCGAGGTGGCCGCGAAGGCCAACGCCAAAGGGGTGCCGATGCGGATCGGCGTCAACTCCGGCTCGCTGCCCAAGCACCTGCATGAGCTCGAGCGCGAAGCGCCGGTCGAGGCGCTGGTCGCCGCCGCGGTCGAGTTCGTCGAGCTGATGGAGGGCCTCGACTTCGAAAACTTCAAGGTCTCGATCAAGTCGACCAACGTGCCGTACACGATCGCCGCCAACCGCCTGCTGGCCGAGAAGATCCCCTACCCGCTGCACCTCGGGGTGACCGAGGCGGGAACGAAATGGTCCGGCTCGCTGAAATCGGCGGTCGGCCTCGGGACGCTGCTCGCCGACGGGGTCGGGGACACGATCCGGATCAGCCTCTCGACCTTCCACGCCGAGGAGGAGGTCAAAGTCGCCTGGGAGATCCTCAAGGCGCTGCAGCTGCGCGAGCGCGGCCCGGTCCTGATCGCCTGCCCGACCTGCGGCCGCCTGCAGTTCGACATGGACTCGGTCGTCGCCGAGATCGAGCGGCGGCTGGAAGCCTACGAGGAGCCGGTCGAGGTCGCCGTCCTCGGCTGCGCGGTCAACGGCATCGGCGAGGCCAGCCACGCCGACTTCGGGATCGCCGGCGCCAAGAACGAGGGTCTGATCTTCGCCGGCGGCAAACCGCTGCGCAAGGTGCCGCAGGCGCAGCTCGTCGACACCCTGTTCGAGGAGATCGACAAATCGCTCGACCGCGGCGGCAAGGTCGAGTTCGACGAGGCCGAGTCGCGCGAGGGGGCCGAGTGGGTGGCCAACATCGAGCGCGAAAACGCCGGCGACCTGACCCCCGAGAAGATCGCCCAGATGGAGCACCAAGCCGCCGAAAAAGGCGAGTCCGACAAGGTCCTCCTCGACGAGGAGGCGTCGCCGACCGCCGGCCGCCGCTTCACCCGCGCCTGAAACGCGGTCGCCGGCGCCTCAGTAAATAGACTCGCTCGCAATGGCCGCCAAGGGAATTTCGCCGACCCGTGAGGAGGACTTCCCGGCCTGGTTCCAGGCGGTGGTCAAGGAGGCGGAGGTCGCCGAACTCGCGCACGTGCGCGGCTCGATGGTGATCCGTCCCTGGGGCTACGCGATCTGGGAGCTGATGCAGGCCGAGCTCGACCGCGCGATCAAGGCGACGGGCGCCCAGAACGCCTACTTCCCGCTCTTCATCCCGCTCAGCTACTTCGAGGCCGAGGCCGAACACGTCGACGGCTTCGCCAAGGAGATGGCGGTGGTCACCCACCACCGGCTCGAAGGCGACCCCGAGCACCCCGGCAAGCTGCGCCCCGGCGGCGAGCTGGCCGAGCCGCTGGTCGTGCGGCCGACCTCGGAGACGATCATCGGCAAATCACTCGCCAAGTGGATCAACTCCTACCGCGACCTGCCGATGATGCTGAACCAGTGGGCCAACGTCGTCCGCTGGGAGATGCGGCCGCGAGTGCTCCTGCGGACCACCGAGTTCCTCTGGCAGGAGGGACACACCGCGCACGCGACCGAGGCCGAGGCGCGCGAGGAGACCGACCGGATGCTCGAGGTCTACCGCAGCTTCGCCGAGTCGTTCCTGGCGATGCCGGTGATCACCGGTGAGAAGCCGGAGGCCGAGCGCTTCCCGGGCGCCGTCGCGACGCTCTCGATCGAGGCGATGATGCAGGACGGCAAGGCACTGCAGGCAGGGACCTCGCACTACCTCGGCCAGGGCTTCGCCGAATCGGCCGAGATCCTCTTCCTCGACAAGGACGGCAACCGCGAGCTCGTCCACACCTCTTCCTGGGGCGTCTCGACCCGCCTGCTCGGGGCGCTGATCATGTCCCACGGCGACGACGCCGGTCTGCGGCTGCCGCCGACGGTCGCCCCGCAGCAGGTCGTGATCGTGCCGATCATCCGCGACGAGGGCGGGGACGAGGTGATCGCGGCGGCGCAGGCCCTCGCCGCGGAGCTGAGCGCGACCAGCTTCGGCGGCGCCCCGCTGCGCGCGACCGCCGACCTCCGCGACCGCGGCGCTCCCGACAAGCGCTGGGAGTGGATCCGAAAGGGCGTCCCGGTGGTGATCGAAATCGGCCCCCGCGACCTCAGCGAGGGCGTGGTCGCGGTGCGCCGCCGGGACTCCGAGGACTTCGGCTTTGAGTCCCTCGATCGCGACTCGGCGGTGACCGAGATCCAGGCCATCCTCGAACAGATGCAGAGCGGGTACTTCAGCGCGGCGGAGACCCGGCTGAAGACCCACACCGCGACCGACATCACCGAGATGACCGCCTTCGCCGCGTGGTTCGACGACGGCGCCGAGGGCGGGATCTCGAAGGGCTTCGTCCGCGCCCCCTGGAGCGAAGCGCCGGAGTCCGAGGCGCTGCTCGAGGACCTCAAGGTCACGGTCAGGTGCATCCCCTTCGACCAGCGGCTGCCGGAGGGGAGCACCTGCGTGCTGACCGGCAAGCCGGCGGTCGTCGAAGCGGTCTTCGCCAAGGCCTATTGAGAGGGACGAGCCGGTGAGCGAGGCGAACCCATTCGGTCGTGGTCGCCTTCGCCGCCGCTTCGGCCTCGACCGCAGCGGCCCGAAACCGAAGCAGACGCTGAGCGGGGAGCCGATGCACCCATGGACGCTTCCCAACCTGGTCGGCTACGTCCGCCTGGCCCTGCTGCCGGTCTTCCTCGTCCTCGCCTACAGCACCGACGACGGCACCTCGGTCCTCTCGGCGATGGTCTTCTGGGTGATCGCCGCCGGCGACTACCTCGACGGCTTCCTCGCCCGCGCCACCGGCCAGTACAGCCGCCTCGGGGCGCTGCTCGACCCGCTGATCGACCGGCTGACGATCCTCGCCGGCGCCGTCGTCTGCTGGAGCTTCGAGCTACTCCCCCGCTGGGCGCTGCTGGTCCTGGCGCTGCGCGAGCTGACGATGCTGTTCCTTGCCCAGTACGGCCTCCGCCACGGCGTCGACATCGAGGTCAACTGGCCGGGCCGGATCTCGGTCTTCCCGATCATGGGCGGCATCTTCCTCGCCCTGCTGGCCCCGGGCTGGGTGGCGACCGCGCTGCTGATCTGGGGGCTGGCGATGGCGATCGTCGCCACGGTGCTGTACGCGCGCGCCGGCCTGCACGCGGCACGCTCGGCGCGCGCTGCAAGCTGAGACCCAGCCGGCCCGAACCTTCAACCTGCAGTTGAACCTTTGGCCAATGTGGATCTATACTCGCCACTCGCGCAAACGGAGGCGCCAGCCCCCTCTAGTCAGGAGCACCAATGGAGGACACCTTTCCCGATCTCGGTTCACTCAGCGACAAGGAGCTGAAGGACCTGATCGACAACCTGATGGCCGAGGAGAACGAGATCTCCTACAAGCGGCGGGTCCTGCACGGGAAGATCGACATCCTGCGGGCGGAGCTGGTCAACCGGCTGCGCCAGAAACGGGAGGGTGGCGAGGCGCTGATCTCCGGCGACGACGTCGAGCAGCTGACCGAGATCCTCGCCGGCAAGGCCCAGGCTCCGGACGACGAGCCGGCCGCCTGACCGACGGCGGCAGCTGCGATGGCCGTTCACTGTCCCGAGTGCGGGTTCGCCAACCCCGAGGGCGCCAACTACTGCCAGAAATGCGGCGCCTATCTGGGCGGCGGTCCTCCTTCAGAGGGGGGTGAGGACCCGACGACGATGACCTACCGGGTCGACGAGACCGGCGAGATGCTGCCGGTCGACATCGACGAGGTCGTCGAGCAGTCGGGCGCGGCGCTGGTGATCCGCGCCGGCGGCGGCCGCGCCGGCGAGAGCTTCAGCGTCAGCGAGGACAGGGTCTCGATCGGCCGCAGCCCCGACGCCGGCGTCTTCCTCGACGACGTCACCGTCTCCCGCAACCACGCGCTGCTGGTGCGCCGCCGCGACGGCCTCTACATCGACGACCTCGGCTCGCTCAACGGCACCTACGTCAACCGCCGCCGGATCGAGTCCCACCGCCTCAGCGACGGCGACGAGATCCAGGTCGGCAAGTACAAGCTGAGCTACCTGGAGCGCTAGAGATGCCTGTATCCGAGACCCACGCCCGCACCCCGGACTCACCGAGCCGCCCGCGCAAGGCGCTGACGATCGGCGCCGTCTGCAAGATCCTCCAGAACGAGTTCGACGACGTCTCGATCTCGAAGATCCGCTACCTCGAGGACCAGAAGCTGCTCAACCCGCGGCGGACCTCGGGCGGTTATCGCCTCTACAGCCAGTCCGACGTCGAGCGGCTGCGGACGATCCTGCGCCTGCAGCGTGACGAGTTCCTGCCGCTGCGGGTGATCCGCCAGGAGCTGGCCGCCGGCAACGACGTGATCCTCGGCGGCGACGGCGACCGCAAGCCTGCCGCCGGCGCCGTGCGGCGGGCGATCCTGGTCGACACCTCGCGCACCTTCCTCACCCTCGAGGAGGTGATCGAGGAGACCGGCGCCCGCGAGGAGCTGGTCGCCGAGCTCGAGAACTTCGGCATCGTCCAGCCCGAGAAACGGGACGGCAAGGTGGTCTACGACGAGACCGACCGCGAGATCGTCCGCGCCGCCAACGAACTCTCGCGAGTCGGCGTCGGCGCCCGCAACCTGCGCATCTTCCGCTCCTCTGCTGATCGCGAGGCGCAGCTGCTGGAAGCGCTGCTCGGCCCCTCGCTGCGCTCGCGCAATCCCGAGCGCCGCAAAGAGGCGCTGCAGAGCCTGGAAAGCCTGGCGGCGACCGTCAGCCACCTCAAGCACCTGCTTCTGGTTCGCGACCTGCGCCGCCTCGCCGGCGACTGACGCCCGGCGCGCCGTGCCCCGGGTGACCCGCAAGCGGACGGTCGCGGCGCCGGTCGCCGAGGTCTGGAAGCTGGTCTCCGACCCCTACAACCTGCCGCGCTGGTGGCCGCGGACGGGGCGGGTCGAGAACGTCGAGCAGAAGCCGGGCAACAAGCGCAGCCAGTGGACCAAGGTCCTGCAGACCTCGGAGGGAAGGGGGGTGCGGGCCGACTTCCGCTGCGTCAGCTCGGCCGCCGAGGAACGGTACGTCTGGGAGCAGGAGCTGGAGGGGACGCCGTTCGCCAAGCACCTACACAGCTCCGTGGTCGAGATCGGGCTCAGGCCCCGCGACGGCGAGACGACGATCAGCATCACCTCCGACCAGAGCATGAAAGGGCTCTCCCGAATGGGCGGCCCGATGATGCGCCATGGCCAGGGGACGATCCTCGACGAAGCGCTCGACGGGATCGAGAGGGCGCTGACGTGAGCGCGTGTCGACTTTGTCCACGCAGCGTGGACAAAAGCGCCCTGGGGTGGCCGTGACCCCCCGCCGCGACTCGAAGTGGTGGGGGTGGGGAGATCCCTCCGTGGAGCCGGAGCTCGACGACGTAGCGCGAGGCGTGCTGCGCGAGCGCCTCGGGGACCTGGAGCCGTGGCCTCTCGCCGCGGAGCTCGCTGATTTCGCGCTGCCGCCGGCACAGCCGCTGCCGCAGGCGGTTCTCGATGCGGTCGGCGCCGCGAATGTCTTCGACGGCCACGAGGACCGTCTGCGCCACTCCACTGGCCGCGGCTACGCCGACCTGGCGCGAATGCGGCTCGGCGAGCTGACCTCCGCGCCCGACGCTGTCTTGACGCCGCCCGACGTCGATTCCCTGCGCCGTCTGCTCGACGCCTGCGCCCGCGAGCGCGTGGCGGTTGTGCCCTTCGGCGGCGGCACCAGCGTCGTCGGCGGCGTCGAGCCCCTGCGCGGCACACACCAGCGACTCGTCAGCCTCGACCTCGGCGCCTTCCGCGCCGTCGACGTGGATCGCCGCTCGCTCACTGCGCGCCTCGGCGCCGGCCTGCGCGGCCCCGAGGCGGAGGCGGCGCTCGGCCGCGAGGGCGTCACCCTCGGCCACTTCCCGCAGTCGTTCGAGTACGCGACGATCGGCGGCTTCGCCGCCACCCGCTCCGCCGGCCAGGCCTCGAGCGGGTACGGCCGCTTCGACGCCCTCGTCAGCTCGGTGCGGGTGGTCGCGCCGGCCGGCGAGCTGGAGACGCTGGAGACCCCGCACACCGCCGCCGGGCCGGCCCTGCGCGAGCTCGTGGTCGGCTCGGAGGGCGTGCTCGGAGTGATTCCGGACGTGACCGTGCGGGTTCGCCCGGCGCCGCCGGTGCGCCGGTACGAGGCGTGGATCGCGGAGAGCTTCGAGGCGGGCGCCGAGATCGTCCGCTCCCTCGCCCAGGGACCGGGCCTGCCGACGATCATCCGCGTCTCCGATCAGGAGGAGACGCAGGGCTCGCTGGCGCTCTCCGGTCCGCGCGGCACCGCGGGACGGCTCTTCGACGGCTACCTCGGCCTGCGCAAACGACGGGGTGGGGCGCTGATGATCGTCGGCTACGAGGGCGAGGAGGAGTCGGTATCTCGCAGCAGGGCACTCGCCGTGCGTAGCCTGCGCGGCGGGGGCGCCGCCTACCTCGGCCAGGCCGCCGGCCGCTCCTGGGAGCACGGCCGCTACCAGGGCCCGTACCTGCGCGACACGCTGATGGCGATGGGGGCGATGGTCGAGACGCTCGAGACCTCCCACACCTGGACCCGGCTCGCCGAGCTCCACGAGAAGGTCGGATCAGCGATTTCCGGGGCGCTCGCCACGCAGGGCACCCCTGGCCTGGTCTGGTGCCACCTCTCGCATGCCTACGCCGATGGCGCCTCGCTCTACTTCACCTTTGCCGGCCGGGCCCGCCGCGGCGCCGAGCTCGAGCAGTGGCGGGCGGTCAAGCAGGCCGCCTGCGAGGCGATCGTCGCCTGCGGCGCGACGATCACCCACCACCATGCCGTCGGCCGCGACCACGCCCTCTACATGCGGTCCGAGGTGGGGGAGGCGGGGGTCGACGTCCTCCGTGCCGTCAAGCAGCAGCTCGATCCCGCCGGAATCATGAACCCGGGCAAGCTCCTGCCCGACCCCTAGTCCCTATTCGCTTTCTTTTTCTTCCCGGCGGGTCTGGGCGCCGACGACGGGGCCGGTGACAGGGCCTGAGAGCACGGCTTCGCCGGTGTATTCAGGGGCTTCCTTGGCTTTCGTCGCGCTTGCCAGCGCCGCTTCCAGGCGCGAGTCCTCGGTCCTGGTCACGGTGATGTCGCCGAAGGTTTCGTTGGCCAGATAGGCGAGGACTTCGACCGGAACTTCGAACTGGGCACCGATCTTGCCCGACTTCGGGACCGCGGTCGAGGCGAGCGGCAGCATTTTCTGCGGCGAGGCAGCCAGCCAGACGGTATAGGAGGTGCCTTTCGGCGTCGGTTCGAGCCCTTCGGCCGCCAGCTCGAGCGCCAGCTTGCTCTTGAAGCGGCCGAAGATCGCCACTCCCTGGGCGCCGCTGCCTTCGACTTCGGAGAGGATCGCTTTCGTCACCTGCCTGGCGTTGGTCGCCGGCTGGTTTTCGGCGGTCGTCTGCGCCGTCGGGCCGGTGTTCGTAGTGGAGTCGCCGCCGCTGCCGCCGCTGCCGCTGACGAGGATCACGATCACGATCAGGGCGACGACGATCACGCCGGCTGCGATCGCTGCCCGCAGGCCGGTCCCGGACGGCATCGACGGCGCCTTTCGCCGCCCCTTCGGCTCAACTGGCGGAGGCGGAACGGGAGCCGGCTTCGTCGCCTCCGGCGCTGGCGCCGGATCAGCCGGTTTCTCCGGCTCTGCAGCTGCAGGTTTCTCGAGGTCCGCCCCCGAGAGCGCCCCTTCGTCGTCGAGCTGCGCCAGCGCCTCGGCGACCTGGGCGCGGACTTCCTCGACGCTCATCCCTTTCAGCGCCGCGACATCGGCGTAGCCGGCCTCGCCACGCTGCCCGACCAGGCGCAGCATCGCTCTCTGCTCGTCGCTCAGCCCCATGGTCAGCGAACCCTAACGACCCCGATAGGGTTCGGCCCGTGATGGCTGAGTTAAGGCTGCCGCCGCCCTTCGACACGATGCGCTCGCCCTTCGACGAGCTGATCGGCGGGGAGGTGACCAGCATCGACCCCGACGACGCCCGGGCGCGGGTGGAGATGCGCGAGGAGCTGGCCCAGCCCTTCGGCCTCATGCACGGCGGCGTCTACTCGACCGGGATCGAGGGCCTCTGCTCGCTGGCGACGGCGGCCGCCGTCTGGGACGACGGCAAGGTCGCCGTCGGCCAGGCGATCAACGTCAACTTCGTCCGCCCGGTCACCGAGGGGGTCGCCGAGGTCCGTGCCCGCGCCCGCCATCGCGGCCGCAGCACCTGGCTCTGGGACGTCGAAGTCGTCGACGACCAGGGGCGCCTCTGCGCGGTTGGCATCATGACCATGGCGGTCCGGCCGCGGCCGGCCTGACGCGGACTATCCGCCAAACCTGTTGGTTATTGGGAGCCGCCGGTCCTTGCCGAAGGCGCGCGGCGTGATTCGGATCCCCGGCGCCGCCTGGCGGCGCTTGTACTCGGCGCGGTCGACCAGCCGGATCACTTCGTCGACGATCGCCGCCGGCAGCCCGGCGGCGATCATCTCCTCGCGGCCCTGGTCGCGCTCGACGTAGGCCTCGAGGACGCGGTCGAGCAGGTCGTAGTCGGGCAGCGAGTCGCTGTCGAGCTGGTCCGGGCGCAGCTCGGCCGACGGCGGCCGCTCGATCACCGAGACGGGCACCAGCTCGCGCCCGGCGCGCTCGTTGCGGCGCTCGACGAGCTCGTAGACGAGGCCCTTGGGCACGTCCTTGATCACCGCGAAGCCGCCTGCCATGTCGCCGTAGAGGGTCGCGTAGCCGACCGACATCTCGCTCTTGTTGCCGGTCGTCAGCACCAGCCAGCCGTGGCGGTTGGAGAGCGCCATCATCAGGTTGCCGCGGATCCGCGCCTGGATGTTCTCCGCCGCCAGGTCGGGGCCGGCCGGCGCCGCGCCGAGCCCGGCCAGCGCCCGCTCGTAGCCCGCCATCATCGGCTCGATCCCGATCTCGAGCAGCTCACAGCCGAGGTTCGCGGCGATATTTCTGGCGTCCTGCTGGGTTTCGGCGCTGGAATGCGGCGACGGCATCACCACGCAGCTGACCCGCTCGGGCCCGACGGCGTCAGCGGCGAGCAGCGCCACCAGGGCGGAATCGATGCCGCCCGAGAGCGCCAGGCCGACGTGGCGGAAGCCATTCTTCTCGACGTAGTCGCGCAGCCCCAGCTCGAGCGCGGCGTAGACCTCGTCGATCTCGGCGAGCGGCTCGGCCATCCCGCCCCCGCCGGGAATCTCGCAGAGCAGCAGCTCCTCCTCGAACTGGGCGGCACGGGCGATCGTGCTGCCGTCGGCAGCGACGACCAGGCTCTGGCCGTCGAAGACGAGCTCGTCCTGGCCGCCGACCAGGTTGCAGAAGGCGACGAATGCCCCGTACTCGCGCGCCCGCTCGGCGAACATCTCCTCCCGCTCGCGGCCCTTGCCGCGGTGATAGGGCGAGCCCGAGGGATTTGCGATCAGCTTCGCGCCGGTGCCGGCCTCGGCCTGCGCCGGCCCCCCCGGCGCCCAGCAGTCCTCGCAGACCGTCAGCCCGACCGTGGTGCCGCCGACCTCGATCGTCAGCGGCTCGGTGCCGGGGACGAAGTAGCGCTGCTCGTCGAAGACCGCGTAGTTGGGGAGCCGGTTCTTGCGGTAGACCGCCTCGATCGCGCCGTCGGCGAGGACCGCGGTCGCGTTGTAGGCGTGGCGGAAGTCGCCGCCGCCCGGAACCGGATCGGCGAAGCCGACGAGGACGGTGATCCCGGCGACTCCCCGCGCCAGGTCGGCGACGGCGCGGCGGTTGGCCTCGACGAAGTGGGGCTTCAGGTAGAGGTCCTCGGCCGGGTAGCCGGGGAGGCAGAGCTCGGGGAAGATCACCAGCTCGGCACCGGCCGCCTGGGCGTGGCCGATCCAGTCGGCGATCTTGGCGGCGTTGCCGTCGATGTCGCCGACGGTGGGGTCGATCTGGGCGAGGGCGATCTGCATCCGAGCACGGAAGTATCGCCGTCGCGACGTCCGGAACGGGGATTCCCCCTGCTCAGGGCAGATTTACCTGCAACCCGTAGAGTTCGGCGGATGAGGGACCCTCGCCGCGTCGTGCTCGGGATCTCGGCGGCGGCGGCGCTCCTCGCCCCCGCCGCAACGCCGGCTGCCGCCGGCGCCTCGCAGGGCCTCTCGAACGGGGTCCCAGCCCTCGCCTCGCCGGCCCAGAAGCCGTTCGTCGTCCCCAGGCCGCGGCCGACCGAAGCGCGGAGGAGACCAACCGACGACCCCGATCCCAACCGCAACGCCTACACCGTCCCGCAGGCCAGGGAATCGCCCGCCTGCTCGCCCCACTTCTGCGTCCACTGGGTCGAAGAGGGGCTCGACGCGCCGAACCTGAAGGACTCCGACGGCGACGGCATCCCGGACTACGTCGAGCGGGTCCTGCGGGTCGCCGAACACGTCCACCACGTCGAGAACGACAAGCTCGGCTGGCGCGAGCCGAAGAGCGACGGCCGCAGGGGCGGCGGCAACGGCAAGACCGATATCTACCTCTCGCAGATCGGCGGCGAACTGTTCGGCTACGCGGCGCCCGACTCCGGGCAGGAGAGCAAGCGGCACCCGCTGCCGCGCCGGCTCTACGGCTACCTCGTCCTCGACAACGACTACAGTCCGTTCGAGTTCCCGAAGACGACCCAGATGCACGACCTCGAGGTGACGATCGCCCACGAGTACGACCACATCCTCCAGTTCGGCTACGACGCCTACCAGGACCCCTGGTTCGCCGAGTCGAGCGCGGTCTGGATGGAGGACCAGGTCTACAACGGGATCAACGACTACCTGCGCTACGTCGGCCGCTGGGTGCACCGCTTCGACACGCCGCTGACGACGAGCTCGATCAAGGAGTACGGCTCGGCGGTCTGGAACGAGTGGCTGGCCCGCCGATACGGGATCCCGATCATCCGCAAGGCCTGGGCCGACGCGATCCACACCCGCCCCGGCGGCTTCTCGGTCAACGCCTACGAAGCGGCGATCGCCGCCGCCGGCAGCTCCGACCTCAGCCGCGACTTCACCCGCTTCTCCGCCGCCGTCGCCGAGTGGCGCACCGGCCGCGGCTTCCGTGAGAGCAACCTCTACCCGGACATGCCGCGCCAGGGCTCACTGCCGTTGAACGGGCAGCGCCTGACCCGGCTGCTCAACCACACGACCTTCACCATGCTCGGGGTCGCGGCGCGCAGCGGCAGGGCGGTCGTCGTCCACGCGGTGGCGCCGGAAGGCACCGCGGCCGGGCTGGCGCTGGTCGGGCGGATCGGCAGCGAAAAGCACGGCCGCCCGGTCACCCGCATCGACTTCCGCGAACACGGCGGCAGGCTGACCGTGCGGCTACCGGATCCCGGTCGCTTCAGCCGCATCACCGCCGTCGTCGTCAACGCCGACGCCCGCGCCGACGGCTTCAGCGCCCGCCGCCTCGACTGGCGCTACCTGACCGACCAGCTGCCGTTCGAAATCAGCGGCAGGATCGAATAAAGCGCCGCCTCCCCCGATTGGAGGCGGGGGGGCGGCTTGGCCTACTTTGCGGGCTCGGCGACGACCGGACCGGACCCGTTTGCGGAAGATCTCGCCTTCTTCGGCTTCGACATGCCGGCGACGAGCTCCTCGGTCGCTGCCTCGAGGTCGAGGGCGAAGCTCTCGAGGTCGGCCATCGCGTCGTAGTCGCCGATCAGGCCGAAGTTGACCTGGCCGTTGTAGGACATGATCCCGACACAGAGCGCCTGGCGGCGGGCCAGCGGCACCATCGGGAAGATCGACTCCATCTGGCGGCCGAGCACGTAGAGCGGGAACTGCGGCCCGGGGACATTGGTGACGACGAGGTTGAAGAAGCGCTGGGCCGGCTGCAGCCGCGCCGCCTGCGAGGCGATCGTAGTCGGCGCGAAGTCGGTGATCTTGGTCAGGATCTCGGCGCCGACCGCCTGGCCGGAGGACTTCAGGTCGCCCATCTCCTCGGTCATGATCTGCAGCCGCTCGACCGGGTCCTCGCACCAGACCGGCAGCGGCGCCATCATCGCCGAGATCCGGTTGCCGAGCGCCCCGTGCTCCTCGGCGGCGCGGACGCTGACCGGGACCATCGCCTTCATTTCGAGGCCCTCGGTGTCGTGGCCCCGGGCGCGCAGGTACTTGCCGATGCCGCCGGCGACGATCGAGAGGATCACGTCGTTGACGGTGCCGCCGTACTCGTCCTTGATCCGCTTCAGGTCCGAGAGCGCGGTCTGGGTCATCGCGAAGCGGCGATGGGGGCCGATCTCGACGTTGAACGGCGTGTTCGGCGCGCTGATCCCGGTGGCGGCGAATTTCGAGGTGGCGCCGATCCCGCGCACCACCTGGCGCGGCCCGCGGAAGACGGCGCGGACGCCGCGGGCGAACTCCTTCGGGCTGGTCAGCCGCTCGCGCAGCGCGTCGCTGAGCAGTTTCAGGTCGGTCGGTTCCGGGCGCGCCAGCCAGGGCGGGGGAGAGGCCGGCGTCCCCTGCGGCTCGCGGTCGAGGTCGAAGAGGACGGTGGTGATGTCGACGCCGGAGACGCCGTCGACGAGGGCGTGATGGCTCTTGCCGATGATCGCGAAGCGGCCGTCGTGGAGCCCCTCGACCAGCCACAGCTCCCAGAGCGGCTTCGAGCGATCGAGCTGCTGGGAGAAGATCCGGGCCGCCAGGTTGCGCAGCTGCTCGTCGGAGCCCGGCGCCGGCAGCGCGGTCTGGCGCACGTGGTACTCGAGGTTGAGGTGGGGATCGTCGACCCAGACCGGCCGGCCCTGGTCGAGCGGCACGTTGCGCAGCTTCTGGCGGAAGCGCGGGACCAGGTGCAGGCGCGAGGCGATGTGGTCGCGGAACTCGTCGTGGGAGGGAGCGGGACCTTCGAAGATGATCGTCGAGGCGACGTGCATATGGGCGCCCGCCCGCTCCATGTGGAGGAAGGACGCGTCCAGCCCGGTCAGCCTGTCAGCAGCCACGAGTCCATCTTCGCACAAGGCGCTCAGCCGGGATAGGCGAAATTTTTGGCTTCCGAGAACGGTTTTGGCGGGCCGGGAGCGAAATGTGAATTGTGTGCGTTCGCTCACATTTGCGCTCTCGGGCGTCCCCTGCCGGGTTCCTGCCCGAATGCGATTCCTGATGACCGTTGCGGCCGTCGCCGCGCTCACCGTCGTACCGGCGAGCGCCTCGGCGGCCTCGCACCCCCACAAGCACCACCACCCCAAGCGGGTCCGCTCCCACGTCTCCCTGCACCTCTCCGGCCACACCGTGATGGCCGGCAACGCGATCGCGGTCCACGGCAAGGTGCGGCCGAGCGGCCGCCACCGCGTCAAGCTGGTCCTGCGCGGCCCGCGGCCGCGGGCGATCGTCACCCGCACCAGGGCCAACGGCAGCTTCCACCTGCGTTGGAAGCCAGACTGGATCGGCGACTACCGGATCCGCGCCTTCGCGATCCACGGCCGGCACACCCATGGCTCGGCCAGTGAGCCGCGGCGCCTGACCAGCTACCGCCAGGCCGGCGCCTCCTACTACGGGCCGGGCCTCTACGGCAACGGCGTCGCCTGCGGCGGCACCCTGATGCCGGGCACGTTCGGCGTCGCCAACAAGACGCTGCCCTGCGGGACGATGGTGACGATCCGCTACCACGGCCGTACGATCACGGTGCCGGTGATCGATCGCGGGCCCTATGTCGCCGGGCGCGACTTCGACCTCACCGAGGCGACCCGCGACGAGCTCGGCTTCCCCGGCGTCGACACGATCCTCGTCGACCACTAGCGGCAGCGCTGGACCGGCTCACGCCGGGAGGCTGAGCCGCAGCTGCGGCCCGGAGTCCTGCTCCGGTTCGGCGTCCGCTTCGTTCTCGAACGAGGCGAGGCGGACGCCGAGCAGACGCACCGGGCGCTGCGGGTCGTAAGCGCGGAGCAGCTCGAGTGCGGTGGGGACGACGACCGCGGCGTCGTTGGTGGGATCGTCGACCGAGTGCGAGCGGGTGACGTTGGTCCAGTCGTCGAGACGGATCTTGATCCCGATGCTGCGCCCGCGCAGGTCGCGCTTGGCGAGCCGCCGGCAGAGCTCCTCGGCGAGCTCCACCAGGTGCCGCTCGAGCTCCCCGCGCTGGCTGACGTCGGTGTCGAAGGTGATCTCGGTCGACTGCGACTTGGTCTCGCGCTGGATCGAGATCGGCGTCTCGTCCCAGAGCCGGCCGCGGGCGTGCAGCCAGGCGCCCGAGCGCGGCCCGAAGGCGGCTTCCAGCTCGGTCGCCTCGCGGCCGGCGAGATCGGAGAGCGTGCGAATCGCCATCCCCTCCAGCCTCTGGACCGTTTTCGGCCCGATCCCGGGGATCAGCCCCGGCGACTCGGAGGCGAACCGCTCCAGTGCCGCCTCGCGCGAGAGGACGACGAGCCCCGCCGGCTTGCCGAGCTCACTGGTGATCTTCGCCAGCATCCGGCTCTCGGAGATTCCGACCGAGCAGGTGAGCCCGGCCTGCTGGCGGATCTGGGACGAGATCCGCCGCATCGTCGCCTTCGGCGAGTAGATCCCCGTGAGGTCGAGGTAGGCCTCGTCGAGGCCGACGACCTCGACCACCTCGACGTTGCGCTTCAGCACTTCCATCACCTGCGCCGAGGCCTCGCGGTAGGCGGGAAAGTCGGGCTTGATGTAGATCGCGTCGGGCAGCCGCCGCCGCGCCGTCGCCGCCGGCATCGCCGAGTGGATCCCGGCCAGCCGCCGCGCCTCGTAGCTCGCGGTCGTCACCACCGCCCGCGGCCCCGACCCGCAGACGACCACCGGCTTCCCCTTCAACTCCGGCCGCCGCCGCAGCTCGACCGACGCGTAGAAGGCGTCCATGTCGAGGTGCGCGATCGTCCGCTGGAAAGCCACCCAGCGATGGTAGGCGGGACCCGGGACGTGATCGGTGGCGTCCGCGCCGCGTCGGGCCTCAGTCGAGGCAGGCCCCTTCGACGCCGAAGATCCAGAAGAGGAGCACGATCAGGGCGCCAGGCACGAGCACGTCTCCGGCGACCGCGGCGACCAGGGCGCGCCCGGGGTTGAAGCGGCGCGAGCCGGCCGCGGCGAGGACGCCGACCAGCCCGGTCACCGCCAGCGAGACGAAGAAGCGCGCGAGGTAGTTGTGGTTGCCGCTGACCCCGCCCGGAACGAGCAGGATCGCGGCGCCACCCACGGCCGAGAGGACGAAGAGGAGCAGGAGCCAGCACGATCCCGATCGCGACCACGGCCCAGAAGACGTGGTCGGCGGCCCCACGCTGCACGCAGTCCGCGAGGGCGACGGCAGCGCAGATACCGAGCGTCAGATACGGGGTTACCAGCGCCAGCACCGTCGCCAGGAGAAAGGGAATCACGCCGAGGACCGCGCGGCTGAGCGTGCGGCGCCGGGTGGACTCGTCGACTTCTTCTTCCAGCAGCCCAACACGGTTGAAGAGGATGTGGCGGTTCATCAGCGCGAAGACGACGCCCATCAGCAGGAAGGAGCCGGCGTAGACGCCAGCGGCGAGCCGCTCGCCCTCGCCCTCCTTCAGGTACTCGGCCATCAGCGCCGTGGTGAAGGGGAGGACCGAGACGGTCATCAGCAGCAGCAGGTTCCAGGTCAGGACCGAGTGATCGGCCCGCCTCAGCCGCCGCACCATCGCGTGGTGGTTGATCCAGATGATCCCGATCGTCAGGAAGGAGATCACGAATGCCGCGTAGCTCGGCCACCGGGTCGCGAGCTCGTGGCCAGCAGCGTCGCCGCGATCGCGAAGACGCCATCGGAGAACGCCTCCAGCCGGTTCGTGCTCATGGTGGAGAGATTCGACGTCGATCTCTAGGCTCCTGAGCAGTGGCCGGCATCGCCCATAGGAAAGTCCAGGAGATCGACGCGATCGGCGGCGTCCTCCCCGGGATCCAGATGCACCGCGTCGCCGCCGACCTCGACGTCGGCGCCTTCGGGATCTCGATCATCGAGATGGAGCCGGGCGCCGACGCCTATCCCGAGCACGACCACTCGGCCGAAGGCCTCGGCGGCGAGATGTTCGCCAAGCGCCCGCAGCAGCTCGGCCAGGAGGAGGTCTACACGGCGCTGCGCGGCTCCGGCACGCTGATCGCCGACGGCGAGGAGTATCCACTCGATCCCGACCACATCGCCAAGGTGCCGCCAGAGGCGAGGCGCAAGGTGATCGCCGGCGAGCAGGGCCTGCGCCTGCTGGTCCTCGGCGGCACGGTCGGCCAGGCCTACCTCACGGGCGGCACGCTCTAGCGATGTCTGCCGAGGCGAAGAACCTGGAGGCGATCTCGAAGGCGATCGACCAGCACAACGCGAACTGCCCGTTCCCGGCGGCCGAGGTGCGGATGAACCCGTTCGAGGTCGAGCGGCTCGGCTGGGACACGATCCGCGGCCTGCCCGTCGTCCCCGACGACGAAATCGGCACCGGCCGCTTCCGCATCGTCTGCTCCCGCGACCTCGAGGACGACGGCCTCGAGATCACCGAGGCCGTCGGTCAAGAGCTCGAGACCGTGGCCCCAATTCAGAATTAGCCGCGAGTCCGTTGCCATGCACGCTATCCGTGCATAAAAACGGACTCGGCGTCAGACGCTGTTCCAGAAGTCGAGGCCGGATTCTTCGAACCAGTTGGAGACTTCGGAGTTGAGCTGGGTGATTTCGCCGGTCAGGATCAAGATTCCCATCGCGATCAGGATCACGCCGCCGATCGCGACGATCAGCTGGTAGTGGCGCTTGACGACGGCAAATGCCGAGGTCATCTGCGAGAAGGCGAGGGCGGTGAGCAGGAACGGGATTGCCAGCCCGGCCGAGTAGACGGCGAGGAGGAAGGCGGCGTGGCCGGCAGAGCCGGTCAGCGAGGCGGCGGTGAGGATCGCGCCGAGGGTCGGCCCGATGCAGGGCGTCCAGGCGATCGCGAAGGCGGCCCCGGCGACGATCGGCCCGCCTTTGCCGGCCCGGGCGAGCAGGGCGTCGACGTGCCACTCGCGGTTCAGCCGGGTGATGAACAGCGAGGCGACGAAGAGGACGCCCATCGCGATGATCAGAGCACCGGAGATCTTGGTCAGCAGCTCCTTGTGGTCCTGCAGGGTCGAACCGAGCCCGGTCGCGGTCAGGCCGAGGAGGATGAAGATCGTCGAGAAGCTGGCGACGAAGAGCAGGCTGGGACCGAGGACGCGGCGCCAGCCGGCGTCGTCGAGCTCCGTCGCGGAGACGCCGGTGACGGCCGAGAGGTAGCCGGGGACTAGCGGCAGCACGCAGGGGGAGAGGAAGGAGACGACGCCCGCCGCGAGGGCGGCGAGGATCCCGACTCCGGCGGCCGGATCCGAGCTGATTGCAGCGATTACCACTGGTCCGGAGGTTACCCTCACGCCCGTGTCCGCCGGCCGCCCCGATGCAGGTCTGTTCAACGCCAGCGGGGTGGCCGAACGACTGGTCGCCTCGCCGCTGTTGGCGATCGGCCCGAGCGAACCGAGGCCGGCGATCCGCCGCGGGTTCCTGGTCGCGGTCCCGATCGGGATCGCGCTGGTGATCGAGCTCGGCTTCGGCGCCCCGACCAAGGGCGCGATCGCGACCGGCGCCCTGCTCGCCGGCTTCCCCGGCCTCGACGCGCCGGCCGGCCCGCGGGCGGTCTGGCAGGCGGCAGCCGCCCCGGTGATCGGCATCTGCGCCGCGCTCGGGATCCTCAGCAGCACGGCGACCGTCCCCGCCGTCCTCGCCCTCGGGCTGCTCGGCGCCGCTGCCGGCTACTGCTTCTCCGTCTCGCTGCGCCTGGCGATCTACGGCCTCTCGGTGGCGCTGGCGCTGATGGTCGCGCAGGGTCTCTACCTGCCGACCGACGAGGCGCTGCCGGCGCTGCTCTGGGCGACGGTCGGCGGCCTCGCGCAGAGCGCCTGGTCGCTGCTCGTCTGGTTGACGGTCGACCGCGCCGCGGACGACGAGCAGAGCGGCTGGAGCACGCAGCGCGCGCTCGCCGCCCTCCGCACCAACTTCACCATCAGCTCGCACGCCGCCCGTCACGCGATCCGCTTCGGCACCGCGCTCGCGGTCGGCGTTGCCACCTACCGGGTCTTCGGCCTCCACGATCACGGCTTCTGGATCCCGCTGACGATCCTCTTCGTGATGCGGCCCGAGCGCGGCGAGACCGACAAGCGGCTGATCCTGCGCGGCGCCGGAACCGTGCTCGGCCTGATCGTCGCCACCGCGCTGGCGGAGACGATCGGCGACCATAGCCTCGTCGTCGCCGCCCTCCTGTTCGTCGCGGCGGCCTTCTCGTTCGGCCTGCTGACGGTCCAGTACGCGCTGTTCACCGCCTCGATCACGACCTACGTGGTGCTGCTCCTCGACCACCTCGGCGAGCCCGCCTTCCAGGCCGCCGGCGAGCGCGCGCTGGGCACCGCGCTCGGCATCGTGATCGCCTTCCTCGCCTTCCGCCTCTGGCCGAATCCGGGCGAACCGCCGGGCGAGAAGCTGATCTGACCCGCTAAATTTGGCTGACCAGCCAAACGCCGCGCGCGGGAACGCGGCCGCACGAGGAGCAGACTTTGAGCAACCGGACGTTCGTGATCGGTGTCGGGATGACGAAATTCGAGAAGCCCGGGACCAAGGAGGGCGACTACCCCGACTGGGCGAAAGAGGCGGGGGAGAAGGCGCTCGCCGACGCCGGCATCCCCTATGACGACGTCGAGCAGGCCTTCGCCGGTTACTGCTACGGCGACTCGACCTACGGCCAGCGGGCCCTCTACCAGCTCGGCCTGACCGGGATCCCGGTCGTCAACGTCAACAACAACTGCTCGACCGGGTCCTCGGCGCTGTTCCTCGCCCGCCAGGCGGTCAAGGGCGGGATCGCCGACTGCGCGCTGGCAGTCGGCTTCGAGAAGATGGAGCCGGGCAGCCTCGGCGTCAAGTACACCGACCGCACCAACGCGCTCGACAAGCACGCGACGCGGATGTTCGAGATCCGCGACCCCGAGGCCTCGCCACCGGCGCCGCAGATGTTCGGCAACGCCGGCCGCGACCACATGGCCAAGTACGGGTCGACCCCCGACCATTACGCCTGGATCGGGTGGAAGAACCACAAGCACTCGGTCAACAACCCCTACGCCCAGTTCCAGGACGAGTACAGCCTCGAGGACATCAAGGCGGCGAAGATGATCCATGATCCGCTGACCAAGCTGCAGTGCTCGCCGACCTCCGACGGCTCTGCCTGCGCGATCGTCGCCTCCGAGCGCTACGTCGACGAGCACGGTCTCTGGGAGGGTGCGATCGAGATCGTCGGCCAGTCGATGGTCACCGACCTCAGCTCGACGTTCGACGCCGACGCCGACTGCATGACGATCGTCGGCTCCGACATGTCGGCGACCGCCGCCCGTCAGGCCTACGAGGAAGCCGGTGTCGCGGCCGAGGAGGTCGACGTCTGCGAGCTGCACGACTGCTTCAGCGCCAACGAGCTGATCACCTACGAAGCGCTCGGGTTCGCTGCCGAGGGCGAGGCCCACAAGCTGGTCGAGGAAGAGGCGACCACCTACGGCGGCGACGGCCCGGTCGTCAACCCGTCGGGCGGGCTGATCTCGAAGGGCCACCCGCTGGGCGCAACCGGGCTGGCGCAGTGCTCGGAGCTGACCTGGCAGCTGCGCGGCGCAGCCGACAAGCGCCAGGTCGAGGGGGCGAAGGTCGCCCTCCAGCACAACATCGGCCTCGGCGGCGCCGCCGTGGTCACCGTCTACAAACCGGCGAGCTGAGATGAGCCCGTCCGCGATCGAGATAACGGAGGACGAAATGGCGAAGGATCGGCGTTCCCTGAACGGCAAGGTGGTCGCGATCACCGGCGGTGCGCGCGGCATCGGCAAAGCGACGGCGACGGCCCTGGTCCGCAAGGGCTGCCGGGTCGCGATCGGCGACCTCGACCTCGCGCTCGCCGAGCAGACGGCGGCGGGGCTCGGCGGCGGCACGATCGCGCTGGGGCTCGACGTCACCGAGCGCTCCTCCTTCGAAGCCTTCCTCGACGAGACCGAGCGCCAGCTCGGCCCGGTCGACGCGGTGATCAACAACGCCGGGATCATGCCGGTGACGCCGTTCGCCGAGGAGTCGGTCGAGTCGGTCCGCCGCCAGATCGACATCAACCTGCACGGGGTGATCACCGGCACCCAGCTGGCGATCAGGCGGCTGCAGCCGCGCGGCAGCGGCTACATCGTCAACATCGCCTCGCAGGCCGGCAAGGCGGGGGTCCCCGGGATCGCCACCTACTCGGGCACCAAGCACGCGGTCGTCGGGATCAGCGAGGCGGTGCGGGCGGAGCTGCGCGGGAGCGGGGTGGAGGTCCTCTGCGTGATGCCGACCGTCGTCAACACCGAGCTGACCAGCGGCGTCGGTCAGAAATGGGTGAAACCGGTCGAGGCCGAGGACGTCGCCAAAGAGATCGTCGAGGCGATGGAAGTGCCGCGCTTCGACGTCTTCGTGCCGCGCGCCAACGGCGGCCTCTTCAAGTTCATGCAGCTGCTGCCACGGACCTGGCGCGAGGGGCTCGGGCGGGCGATGAAGGTCGACAAGCTGATGCTGGAGGTCGACCACGGCGCCCGCCGCGCCTACGAGGAGCGGGCCGCCGCCTGCGAGCCGAGCGCCGACGCCAAGGACGCGGAGCCCGAGCCCGCCCACCGCGACGCCGCGTAAGCCCGCCGAGGTTGCCTTTTGGCCGTACATGGCGGCCAAAAGGCAACCTCGCGCGTTTGGCCCGCGTTTAGGCGGCCGTCTATGTTTGGGGTATGGGCGCGATCTATGACGCGACCTGGGGGCGGCTCTTCGCGGCGACCTACGACCGTGGCTCGAAGGCGATGGAAGAGGCGGGGCTGCGACGGATGCGCGCTGAGGTGTTGGCGGAGGCGCGGGGGAGGGTGATCGAGATCGGCGCCGGCACCGGCGCCAACCTGGGCCTCTACCCCGGCGCCGTCACCGAGCTGGCGCTGACCGAGCCCAGTCCGCACATGGCGCGCCGTCTGCGATCCCATGCCGGCGGCGACAGCAGGGTGAAGGTCGCCGAGGCACCCGCGGAACGGCTCCCGTACGACGACGGCGAGTTCGACACCGCGGTAGCGACGCTCGTGCTCTGCACCGTGCCCGAGCCGGCGGCCGCGGTCGCCGAGCTGGCCCGGGTGCTGCGCCCTGACGGTCGCCTCCTGTTCCTCGAGCACGTGCGCGCCCCCGATCCGGACCTGGCCCGCTGGCAGGACCGGCTCGAGCGCCCCTGGCGCTTCCTCGCCGACGGCTGCCACTGCAATCGCGACACCCAGGCGACCCTCGCCGCCTCGTCCTTCGAGCTCGGCGCCGTCGAGCACAGCCGCATCCCGAAGGCACCGCCGCTGGTGCGGCCGCTGATCCGCGGCAGCGCCCGGCTGGGCGCAAACCCGGCCGGCTAGCGGTCGAGCAGGCGAGCGGCGAGCTCGGCGGCGCTGACGCCGATGAACGCGCCGACCAGCGCGTCTGCGGGATAGTGGACACCGGTGTGAACGCGCGAGTAGCCGACCAGGGTCGCCAGAGCACGCAGCGAGGCCGAGAGCGCGGGCTGCGCCTGGCCGGCGCCGGTCGCGAAGGCGAAGGCCGAGGCGGTGTGGCCGGAGGGAAACGAGCTCGTCGCCGGCATCGGCACCTGGCGCCGCTCGAGCACCGCCAGTGCCTCACGATCGGGCCGGCGCCGGGTCGTCAACGGCTTGGCGACGAGGTTGGCAAAGGCCGAGGCGATGGCGAGCGAGACCAGGCCGCGCCGCGCCGCTCGGCGGCCGCGGGTACCGCCCAGCAACGTCATCCCGGCCGCCGCCCCGACCCAGAGCTTGCTGTGGTCGGCGGCCGCGGAGAGGCGCCGCATCGCCTCGTCGAGCCGCGGCGTCTCGGTCCCGGCGACCGCCGCGTAGACGGCGACGTCGACCGTTTCCGCCTCCTTCAGCCACTCGTGCATTGGGGGCGATGATATGAGCCGCCGCCTCGGCGCCATCGTCGCCCTGCTCGGCGGCGGGCTTGCGCTCGCCCTGGCGATCGAGATCTTCGTCGTCGACTTCCCGGGCGGCGTGATCGTCATCGCCTGCGTCCTCGCCGCGCTCGCCGCCGTCTGGTTCGGCCTCCTGCGGCGCGGCCCCCGGCGCCTCGCCGGGATGGTCGTCGCGGCGCTCCTGGTCGGGGTCGGGATCGGCCAGATCATCAGCGGCGAAAACGGCTGGACCCTGGCGATCACGATCGTCGCATTTCTAATCTCCGTGGCCGGCGCCAGGGCGGCGTTCAAGCCGGACCGATCGTTGCCGCGGGTGCCCGCGCCGAAGCACCCCGTGCTGTTCGTCAATCCGCGCTCGGGAGAAGGCCGCGCCGCCAAGGTCGGCCTCGCCGCGGCGGCGCGGGAGCTCGGTATCGAGACGGTCGAACTCGGCGCCGGGGACGACCTCGAGCAACTGGTCCGCGCGGCGGTGGGGAGGGGGGCCGACGGCCTGGCGATGGCCGGCGGCGACGGCTCGCAGGCGCTGGTGGCGGCGATCGCCGCCGAGCACGACCTTCCCTACGCCTGCGTCCCGTCGGGAACCCGCAACCACTTCGCCCTCGACCTCGGCGTCGACCGCGAAGACGTCGTCGGCGCCCTCGACGCCTTCGTCGACGGCGGCGAGCGTTATGTCGACCTGGGGGAGGTCAACGGCCGGGTCTTCGTCAACAACGTCTCGCTCGGCGTCTACGCCGAGGCGGTCGGCCAGGACGGGTACCGGGCGGCGAAGATCCGCACCCTGCTGGAGACCCTGGCCGACACGCTGGGGCCCGAAGGAGAGGCGATCGAGCTGCGCTGGTGCGATGGCCAGGGCACCGAGCAGGTCAGCACGGCCCTGATCCTCGTCTCCAGCAACGTCTACCGCCTTGGCGCGACGGTCGGATCGGGAACCAGGCCGCGCCTCGACGAGGGCGTGCTCGGCATCGTCGACTTTGAACCGCCGATTCCCGGCCCGGCGTCATCCGCCGGCCGTTATCGCGAGCTGAAGCAGCGGGCGCTCGAGATCGAGGCCGATTCTCCGGTCCCGCTCGGGGTCGACGGGGAGTCGCTGACGCTGGAGCCTCCGCTGCGCTTCCGGATCCGCCCGAAAGCCCTCCGGGTCCGGATCTCGCACCGCCATCCCGGCGCCTCACCGTCCGCCGACGTCCCCAGAGGCGCCCTCAGCGCGCTCAAGGCCCTATTTCGCATCGCCGCCATCGGGTGAGCGCTCCTGCGGCGGGAGATTGGAGTGGAAGATCATCACCGGGCTGAGCGCAACGGTGATGCCGATCCACGCAAACGCGGCAGTCGACCAAGCGAGGCAGATGGTGCTGAGCGCAGCGGAGGGATCAGCCGCGGGAGAGGAAAGCGCGATGCAAGCGGCAATTCCGACGAGGGCGGAAAGCGCGAAGCCGCATCCAAACCTGAGCCAGTCCCCGTGCTCTTCCGGCGTGTCACCGCTCATGCCGACGCCGGCGATCGCGACCGTAAAGGCAATCAGCAGCCCAACACCGGCTTGGGAGAGATGATCGAACAACTCGGGGTCTGCCGCCGGCAAGCCGGCAATCAGGCCCGAAATAGCCAGCAGGCCGGCTGCCCATGCAACCGAGACAACGCCCTGGGCGACCCCAAACCGGCCAAACCAGGAGTCCAAGGCATCGTTTGCCGCTTGAAGCCAACGCACGATAATGGTTGTTATGTCAACTCAGCTGGCTTCTTCGATCGCTTCTTCGAATTCGCCCGGTGACTGCAGCGTGCCGGGCAGCTCGACCCCGTTCGTGCCCGGGCCCTGGATCGCAAACGACGGCGTCCCGTCGAAGCCGAATTTTTTCGCTTCTTCGAAAGTGGCTTCGACTTCTTCGGTCGTCTTCTTTTGCTTGCGTTCCTTGTTCCATTTGGCGATGTCCTTGACCCCGGCGCCCTTCGCGATCGAGGTCATGAATGCGTCGGTGACGTAGCCCGAGCGCTCCTCGCCCTGGTTGCGATAGAAGAGCTCGATGTAGTTCCAGCCGCGGCCCTGGCGGCCGGCGGCGATCGCGGCGGCGCCGGCGGGGATCGATTCGCTGCTGATGATCGTGAAGTTGCGGAAGTCGATCTTCGCTTCGCCCGATTTGACCTGGCTTTCGATCACGTCTGGCAGGATTTCTTCCGAGTACTCCTTGCAGACCGGGCACTGCAGGTCCCCGAACTCGATCAGTTCGACCGGCGCCGAGGCCTTGCCGAGGACCAGGCCTTCCTGAGGAATACCGTCAAGAAGCTTGTCCACCGTGGCGACTTCGGAGACGTTTTCGGCGTCGCCGCCGCTGTCGCTGCTCGACGAGTTGACGACGATCACGACGACGATCACGACGACGACGAGGAAAACCGCCCCGGCGGCCATCTGCAGCAGCCGCGTGCGCCGGTCGGAGGTGCTGACCTCTGCTTCTTCGGCCAGCCGTTGATCGCGCCGCTTTTCCCGCTCCTTCTGTCCGCTCATCTACTCCCGCTCCCCCTATTCGTGGTCAGATCCCGCGCTCAGGCCCGCTCCGCAGATGCGACCTCATCGGTCCCGGCGTAACCGATCAAGCGGGTCGCGTTGAGCAGGAATTGGATCGTCATCAGAACCGCGCTGGCGACGCACCATTGGCAGATCGCTTCGATCTTGAATATCTCCAGATACGTTAAATAGACGCTGAAGCCGAAGCCGCCGAGGGCGACCGCGAAGCCGCCGAAGCGGGCCGCGTCGTTGGCGAAGAAGGAGCTGGCCAGCAGCAGCACGTAGCCGACGATCCCGAAGACCGCGATGTTGACGCCGGCGATGTGCGAGTAGGAGCTGTTGGCGACCGTCTCGCAGCCGGAGCCGCCGGCCAGGCAGGTCGGTGCGCCGCCGCCCGAGTCGGCGATCGTGATGTAGGTCGCGACGCCGATCCCGAGGACCGCGACGAAGGCGATGATCCTCCTCAGAGTCCACTCCGACGGCATCTTCATGGCGATCACGATAAAGCCTTTGAGTGGTTCTCGCGCCGCGGCATCCTACCCCTCGGGACCCGCGTGTTCAGTGCAGAAGGCGACGATCTCGCGCGAGAGCCTGCCCCCCTGCCAGGCGAGCGGCGACTCCCCCGGCGGCTCGCTGACCAGCCGCGCCTGCGGCAGCGCCTCGGCGTAGGCGACCGCCACCTCGTACGGATGCCCCGGATCGGCGTCGTCCTGGCTGGCGACGACCAAGGCCGGCACCTCGAGCCGCCGCAGCTCCTCGATCGAGTCGAACGGGCGCGAGCGCGGCAGCGCCCGCAGCGCCTCGACCAAGGCCTCGGGGTGACGGTGGAGCAGCATCCGTTCGCGGGTGAAGCGCAGGACGGTGCCGCTCCAGTCGGGGTCGATTCCCTGGTGGGCCTCGATGTAGGCGACGAAGCCGTCGACGCCGCCGCCGGCGAGCGCGTCGGCCAGGCCGTCCCAGTAAGCGAGCGTCCCGGCCGAGACCTCGCCGCTGAAGACCGGCCCGGCGACGATCAGCCCGGCGAGGCGCTCGGGATGGCGCAGCGCGTAGGAGACGGCGGTATGGGCACCCATCGAGTGGCCGGCGAGGAAGAACCGGCCCTCCCCAACCTCGCTCGCAACCACCCGCTCGAGGTCGTCGACCAGGCGCGGGTATCCATAACCCTCCCCCGCCGGAGCGGGATCGGACTCGCCGTGACCGCGGGCGTCGTAGCTGACGACGCGAAAGCCGGAGCGCTCCAGCACCCGTGAGCCCTGGACGACGTAGCGCCGGGTCGCGGTGACCCCGTGGCAAAGGACGATCGGCGTCCCCTCCCCCGCAACCTCGCCGCGCAGCACCGGCGCCGGCCCGACGGCGAACTGCACCGGGGCGCCGACCGCCGTCAAGGGATCGCGGCGAGGGCCTGCTCGAGGTCGTCGACGGACTCGTAGGTGAGGCCGGCGAGCGTCACCTTGCGGTGTCTGATCACGCCCTGCTCGTCGATGACGAAGATCGCCCGGCGCACCATCGGCCCGGCGAGGACGCCGTAGGCACGCGCCACCTCCTTGTCCTCGTCGGCCAGCAGCGGCACGTTCAGCCGCTTCTCCTCGGTGAAGCGCTCGTGCGACTCGACCGACTGCGGCGAGATCCCCAGCACCTCGGCGCCGAGGCCGTCGAGCCGCTCGCTCTGATCGCGGTAGGAGCAGAACTGCTTCGTGCAGACGGCGGTGAAGTCGCCGGGGTAGAAGGCGAGGATCAGCTTGCGGCCGCGGTAGTCGGAGAGCCGGTAGGTCTTGCCGCCGGTGCCCGGCAGCGCGAAGTCAGGTGCCTGGTCTCCGACCTTTGCCTTGGCCATCAGCCGAGCCTAGCTCCCCGGACGCCCCGGTTCGATCGTCACTTTTTCGATCAGGACGGTCTGTTTCGGTTCTTCGGTTCCCGGTTTCGCCAGCTTGCCGATCGCCTGGACGACGTCCATGCCTTCGCTGACCCTGCCGACCAGCGCGTATTCTGCCGGCAGGCCGGCGTCGGCGCCGGTGACGACGAAGAACTGGCTGCCGGAGGTTCCCGGGGGCTCGGTCGAGCTCTTCGCCATCGCGACGACGCCTTTGGTGTAGGAGAGGTTCGAGGGCGGCTTCTCTTCCACCTTGTAGCCGGCGTCACCGGACTGGGTCTCGGTCGGATCGCCGCCCTGGATCACGAATTCGGGAACGATGCGGAGGAAGCTGAGATCGTCGTAGACGCCTTCTTCGGCGAGATAGGCGAAGGAGTTCGCCGTCTTCGGAGCCTGTTTCGTGTCGAGTTCGATCTTGAAGGTGCCGCAGCTCGTTTCGACCACCGCGGTCTGTTCTTCGCCCGCCTTGATCGTCTGCTTGGGCGCCTTCAGGCTGACTTCCTTGGCTTCTGGCGCTTCGACCTGCCTGCAGCCGTTCTTCGCTTTCGCCGCGGTCGTCGTCGAGTCGTCGCTGCCGCCGCCGCGCGAGATCAGGATCGCGGCGACGACGCCGACCGCGATCACCGCGAAGACGCCAAGGATGATCCAGCGTTGGTCTTTCGGCGCCCCCATCGGTCCGCAAGCCTAGACCAAGGCGGGCCATCCAGGTGCGCCTGGTCGTGGAATCAGTCATCTAGGATCGATCGATGCCGGCCCCCGCGCTGACGCCGCTTGCCGCCGCCGTGCTCGCCGCGGGTGAGCCGGAGCGCGTGCTCGAGGTCGAATGCGGCAGCGGCGACGCCACCCTCTTCCTTGCCCGCGAGTTTCCGCGGGCGCGCGTTCGCGGCGTCGATCGCTCCGAGCAGGCGGTCAGGGAGGCGACCGCGCGAGTCGGGCTCGACCCCGAGGGCCGCGTCGCCTTCAAGCTCGGGCGACCGCGCTCGCTGCCCTTTCCCGAGGGCCATTTCGACCTCGTCGTCCTCGTCGACGGCGCCCCCGCCGCGACCGAGGCGGCGCGCGTTCTGCGCCCCGGGGGGAAGTTGGTGCTGGCCTACACCAAGTACTCCCGTGCTCCCCGCGGCCTGCGCGGCTGGCTCCTGCGGCGTGGCCTGGCCGGCGCCGGCTTCGAGTCGGTGGCCGTCGCCGAGGTCGGCGACGGCAGCTTCTCTGTCGCCTGCCTGCGCGGCGGTGACCCTGCCGGTGCCGCCGATTAGGCTGCAAACGGCATGGATATCGAGGGGATGCCACTGGCCCTGATCGTCAACCCGTCCTCGGCCGGCGGCAAGACGTTGAAGCGGCTGCCGCAGGTCGAGGCGGTGCTCGACGCCCGCCGCGTCGACTTCCGCGTCCAGCGCACGAAAGGGCTCGAGCACGGGGTCGAGCACGCCCTGCGCGCGATCGACGCCGGCGAGCTGCCGGTGGTGATGAGCGGCGACGGCTTGGTCGGCGCCGTCGGCGGCGCGATGGCCGGCTCCGACGTCCCGCTGGGGGTGATCCCCGGCGGTCGCGGCAACGACCTCGCCCGCGTGCTCGGCATCCCCGACGGGCCCGAGGAGGCGACCGAGGTCGTCCTCGCCGGCCACAGCCGCCGCATCGACGTCGGCGAGGTCAACGGCAAGCGCTTCCTCGGCATCGTCAGCGTCGGCTTCGACTCCGAAGCCAGCCGCCGCGCCAACGAGGCCCGCTTCCTGCCCGGCGACCTCGTCTACGTCTACGCCGCCTTCGCCACCCTGGCGCGCTGGAAGCCCGCCGGGTTCACCGTCCGGGTCGACGACGAACGGATCCGGCTCAGCGGCTACTCGGTCTCGGTTGCCAACAGCAGGGCCTACGGCGGCGGCATGTTCATCGCCCCCGACGCCGAGCTCGACGACGGCCGGTTCGACGTCGTCGCCGTCGGCGAGGGCGGCAAGCTCCGCTTCCTGGCTAACCTGCCGAAGGTGTTCAAGGGCACCCACGTCGACGAGGACGAGGTCACCGTGTTCCGCGCCTCGCATCTCGAGCTGAGCGCCAGCAAGTCGTTCCCCGTCTACGCCGACGGCGAGCACCTGACCGAGCTGCCGGCCTCGCTGCGGGTGCTGCCGCGGGCGCTCGACGTCCTCGTCCCGGCGCCGGCCGAGACCTGATGTTCGGCGCCAAGGTCGCCCTCTCGCGGGCCGTCGGCGCCGCCAGCCGCGCCACCGGCAAAGGCGGCGGCACGACGCTGCCCGGGCGGGTGCTGCTGCGGCTCGAGCCCGACGCGATCGCCCGCCTCGGCGCCGGCCTGCCGGGCGGTACGACGATCGTCAGCGCGACCAACGGGAAGACGACGACGGCGGGGATGATCGCCGCCGTACTCGCCGCCGACGGCCGCACGCCGGTTCACAACCGGGCCGGCTCGAACATGACCTGGGGCGTCGCCACGGCGCTGCTCGAGCAGCGCGGCGAGGAGGGTCTGTTCGAGGTCGACGAGGCCTGGCTGCCCCGCGTCAGCCGGGATCTCGATCCGGCGCTGATCGTGCTCGGCAACCTGTTCCGCGACCAGCTCGACCGCTACGGCGAGATCGAGAAGCTGGCCGATGAGTGGGCGAAGACGGTCGCCGCGCGCGAGGGCAGGACCGCCTTCGCGCTGAACGCCGACGACCCGCTGATCGCCGACCTCGGCCGCGATGCCGGCGAGCGCCCGCGCGAGGGCGTCCTCTACTTCGGGATCGACGACCACTCGCAGGCCCTGCCGGAGCTGCAGCACGCCTTCGACGCCAAGCACTGCCGGCGCTGCGGGCACCCCTACGCCTACGAGGTCGCCTTCGTCGGTCACCTCGGCCACTACTCGTGCCCCAACTGCGGCGCCGAGCGGCCGCGCCCCGACGTCGCCGCGACGGCGATCGAGCTGCACGGGATGGAGGGCTCGACCGCCACCGTGCGGCTGCCCGGCGACACCGAGATCAGGCTCGAGCTGCCCCTCCCGGGCCTCTACAACGTCTACAACGCGCTCGCCGCGATCGCCGCGGGGCTGAAGCTGGGAGTCGAGCCGCAGCGGATCGCGGCGGCGCTGGCCGGCGCCCAGGCGGCCTTCGGCCGGGTCGAGACGATCGCGGTCGGCGGCGTCCCGGTCTCGATCCTGCTGATCAAGAACCCCGCCGGCGCCAACGAGGTGCTCAGGACGCTGCGGCTGGAGGCGGCGAAGGGGCCGATCGACCTCTGGATCGCCCTCAACGACCGGATCGCCGACGGCCGCGACGTCTCCTGGATCTGGGACGCCGACTTCGAGCTGCTGGCGGGCGACGTGCGCCGCGTCGTCTGCAGCGGCACGCGGGCGCCGGAGATGGCATTGCGGCTGAAGTACGCCGGCTGGCCGGCCGACCGGATCGAGGTCGTCGACGGAATCGAGCCCTCGCTCGACCGCGCCGTCGCCGCCGGCGACCGGCTCTTTGCCCTCCCCACCTACACCGCGCTGCTGGAGCTGCGCAAGCTGCTCGCCGACCGCGGCCTGGCGAAGGAGTTTTGGCAATGACCGCTGGGATCAGCACCGCAGCGATCTGGCACGACGTCGAGTGCGGCTCCTACGCCGCCGACCTGCCGCTCTGGGAGGAGCTGGCGGAGGGCGCCGGCGGTCCCGTCCTCGACCTCGGCTGCGGGACCGGCCGCGTCGCCCTCCACCTCGCCCGTCGCGGCCACGCCGTGATCGGGCTCGACGTCGAGGCGGATCTTTTGGCGGCGCTCGCCGACCGCGCCGCCGGACTGCCGGTCGAGACCGTGCACGCCGACGCCCGCGATTTCGGCCTCGATCACGGGGTGCCGCTGGCGCTGGCGCCGATGCAGACCCTGCAGCTGCTCGACGGTCCCGGCGACCGCCTCGCCTGCCTGCACCGGGTCGCCGACCACCTCGAGCCCGGCGGCCGCTTCGCCGCCGCGATCCTCGAGGGGATGCCCGAGCCCGACGGCTCGCCGCCGCCGCTGCCGGACGTGCGCGAGATCGACGGCTGGGTCTACTCGAGCCTCGCCGTCGAGGCCGCCGTCGGCCCCGGCGAAATCGTCATCCACCGCCGGCGGCAGACGGTCTCCCCGGCCGGCGAGCTGGGCGAGGAGCCGAACCGGGTCCGGATCGTCACCTTCCCGGCCGCGCAGCTGGAGGAGGAGGCGAGCGCCGCCGGCCTGATCCCGATCGAGCGCAGGGAGATCGGGGCCACCGACATCCACGTCGGCGCCACCGTGGTCGTCCTCGGCAAGGGGGCCTGAATGGAGCTGCGCGTCCTCGGCCTCTACCCCGAGCAGATGAACATCTACGCCGACCGCGGCAACATCGTCTTCCTGCAGCGCCGCTGCGAGTGGCGCGGGATCGGCTTCGCCTACGCCGCCGCCGGCCCCGGCGAGCGCGTCGACCCCGCCGCCCACGACCTCTTCTACATCGGCGGCGGCCAGGACCGCGACCAGAAGATGGTCGCCGCCGACATGGTCGCGAGCAAGCGCGCCGACCTCGCCGCCGCGGTCGAGAGCGGCGCCGCCCTGCTCGCCGTCTGCGGTGGCTACCAGCTCCTCGGCCACAGCTACCAGCTCGACGACGAGACCCTGCCGGGCCTCGGCCTCGCTGACCTCGAGACGGTGCGCGAGCCGGGCCCGCGGCTGATCGGCAACGTCGCGATCGAGGTCGACCTCGGCGATGGCCCGCGCGTCCTTGCCGGCTTCGAGAACCACGGCGGCCGCACCTATCTCGGCAGCGGCGTGCCGCCGCTGGGCAGGGTCATCGAGGGCCACGGCAACAACGGCAGCGACGGCCACGAGGGCGTCCGCCGCCACAATCTGATCGGCACCTACCTGCACGGCCCGCTGCTGCCGAAGAACGCCTGGCTCGCCGACCACCTGATCGCCCGGGCGCTGGGCCGACGCTACGGGACTCGTCCCGAGCTGGAGCCGCTCGACGACACGCTCGAGGACGCCGCCCACGCCAGCGCCCGCGCCGCCGCCGGCGTCTAGGGCACCGCCGGGATCACCGCCAGCGGCTTGCCGTTGCGGTGCAGCGCCGCGGTGTCAAAGGCGGGCGAGTCGAGGCGCTGCACCTCCGGCATCGCCGCGGCGAACTCCTCCTCGTCTTCGAGGAAGTCGGTGCGCGGCGTGCGGTAGTGCATCGGCACCACCCAGGTCGCATCGAGGTCATCGGCGAGCTCGGCCGCGGCACGGCCGCCGATCGTCGGGCCGCCGCCGACCGGGACGAAGAGCAGATCCGGACGGCCGATCGCCGCCGACTGCTCGGGCCGCAGGTGGGCCTGGCCGAAGTCGCCGAAGTGGACGACCCGCAGGCCCTCGAGCTCGAAGACGAAGATCGTGTTCGGGCCGCGTTCGGTCCCGGCCGCCTCGTCGTGCTCGGAGGCGACGCCGATCACCTCGCCGAGCGGCGACTCGTGGCGCCCGGCGCTCGCCCGCAGCGTCTGCGGGTTGCCGCTGACCCGGTCGACCCCGTTGTGATCGCGGTGCTCGTGGGTGACGAGCAGCAGGTCTGCCGGCCCGGCCTCGAACCGTGGGTAGTCGAAGGTCATCCCCCGCTCGCGGGCCAGATGGCCCATGTCGTCGAAGGGGTCGATGACGACGGTCTTGCTGCCGCCGCTCAGACTGAAGGCCGACTGGCCGTGCCACTCAACGCGCATGCTGCTCCTCCAGTTTCGGTGGGATCGGCGGGCCGCCCTGCGGCCGCTCCGCCTCCTCGACGTGCTCGTAGCGGCCGCCGCGCATCAGCGAAGCGGCGGCAGCGATCAGACAGGCGACGATCGCGAAGGCGAAGGCGGTGTCGAGGCCGTCGGCGAACGCTCCTGAGATCAGGTGCGGGAAGAAGGCCTGGCCGGTGAGGACCGCGTGCTGGTGCGCGGAGACGGCCCCCAGGGCTTCGGCGCCGACCAGGTGCTGGATCGGGTTGTAGCCGAGGAAGGCGGCGAAGAGGACCGAGATCGGCGGCGTTTCCCCGGCCTGGTGGGCGGCGCCGGCGGCGACGCCGTGCGCTTCGAGACCGCCGCTCAGCGCCGCGGGCAGGGTCGAGGAGAGGCCGACGATCATCAGCGTGAAGAAGATCCCGATCGAGATCACCTGGGCCGAGTTCTGGAAGGTCTGGTTCATGCCGCCGCCGGCGCCGCGATCGGCGGCCGGCAGGCTGTTCATCACCGCCGCCCGGTTCGGCGAGGCGAACATCCCCATCGAGGCCCCGCAGAAGAGCAGGATCACGGCGAAGACCCAGTATTCGAAGTCGATCGGCAGGAAGGTGAGGGCGACGAAGCTGAGCGCGGCGGCAACCATCCCGCCGGTCGCGAACGGGCGGGCGCCGTAGTGGTCGGAGAGGTAGCCGGAGATCGGGCCGGCGACCAGCAGCCCGATCGTCAGCGGCAGCATGTAGATCCCGGCCCAGAGCGGCGCTTCGGTGTAGTCGTAGCCGTGCAGCGGCAGCCAGATCCCCTGCAGCCAGATGATCAGCATGAACATCAGGCCGCCGCGGGCGACGGCGGCAAGGAAGGTCGAGAGGGTGCCGAAGGTGAAGGCGCGGATCCGGAACAGCGGCAGCCGGAACATCGGCTCCTCGACCCGGCGCTCGATCATCGCGAAGGCGATCAGCGAGGCGACCGAGCCGGCCAGCAGGGCAAGCGTCAGCGGCCTCCCCCACCCCGTCGGCGAGTCGCCGTAGGGACGGATCCCGTAGGTGACCGAGACCATCAGCAGGACGAGGCCGAGGGCGAAGGTGACGTTGCCCCACCAGTCGATCCTCGCCCTCCGGGGCGTGCTCAGCTCATGCAGCTTCAAATATGCCCAGATCGTGCCGAAGAGGCCGACCGGAACCGAGATCAGGAAGACCAGGCGCCAGTCGATCGGCGCCAGCAGGCCGCCGAGGACGAGGCCGACGAAAAGGCCGCTGACGCCGACGATGTTGTTGATCCCGAGCGCCATCCCGCGCTGGTTGGCCGGGAAGGCGTCGGTCAGGATCGCCGCTGAGTTGGCCAGCAGGCAGGCGCCGCCGACGCCCTGGACGATGCGGAAGACGACCAGGTACATCGCCCCCGCCTGCCCGGTCATCCAGTCGATCGCCAGCAGCAGCGAGGCGACGGTGTAGATGACGAAGCCGAGGTTGTAGATCCGGACGCGGCCGAAGATGTCCCCGAGCCGGCCGAGGCTGACGATCAGGACACTCGAAACAACCAGGTAGCCGAGGATCATCCACAGCAGGTAGAAGCTGTTGGAGGGAACCAGCGGATCGAGGTGGATGCCGCGGAAGATGTCCGGCATCGCGATCAGGGTGATCGAGGCGTCCAGCGTCGCCAGCAGGATCGCCAGCGTAGTGTTCGAGAGGACGATCCACTTGTAGCGGTCCGAAGCCATTCGCAGCCCATACTACACAGGCAAACTGTTGAGTTAGCCTGCCTATTCTCGGCTTATAATCCGCCAGTGCCCACCCGCACCGACACCGCCTCACTGGCAAGCGAGCTACGCGTCGTCCTCGGCCAGCTGATCCGCCGGCTGCGCGCCGAGCACCGCTTCCCGATCTCCCACGGCTCGGTCCTCGGCCGCCTCGACCGCGAAGGTCCGCAGAGCGTCAGCGCCCTCGCCGTCAGCGAACGGGTGCGGCCGCAGTCGATGGCGCAGACGGTCGCCGACCTCGAGGGCGACGGCCTGGTCGAACGCAACCCCGACCCCTCCGACGGCCGCCGCGCCCTCGTCAGCCTCACCCCCCAGGGCAAGGAGACGCTGGAGGCCGACCGCCGCAACCGCGAGGGCTGGCTGGTCAAGGCGATCGAAGAACTGCCGCCCGAGGACCAGGAGACCGTCGGCCGCGCCATCGTCCTGCTCCGCCACTTGGCGGACGCCGACGTCTAGACCTCTCTCAGGCAACCCGCCGCTCGAAATCCTCGGCGAGCGCCGCCAGCTCCGGCAGCGGTACGTATAGGCCCGACGCGATTCGCCTCACGTTGCCCCAGGTCGGGTTGATCAGCCCGGACTCGATGCGCGAGATCCAGGTCGGATGGATGTCGACCCGCAACCCCAGCTCTTCCTGGCTCAGCTCGCCCTCGGTGCGGAACTTCCGAATGGCCTTGGCGAGGCCGGGCTGCGGATCCTTGTGCCGGGGCATCGACGGAGAGGGAATTCGGATCTTCCCTCGCGATCCATAGCGTTAACTGCAAGTAGGGCGCGAAACCCGCGCGATGCGTATTTTGGTACGCGCGGAGACCTGCTGGATGGTTGGTTCCACGGCGAGGTGTGACTGGGGCCACGCCTGGCCAAGCGGATCACGGACGCAGGGCGAAAGCTGGTTGCCGATTGGCAAAGGCAAGCCCGAGGACGCAGGGCCGCGCCGAGAACGCAGTTACGCCCGCTATCCGGGCATAACTGCGTTCGCGCCAGGCGGGTCATCCAGGTGCGCCTGGTCGTGGAATCAGTCAGCTAGCGGCCGGAGGAGCCGAAGCCGCCGCCGGCGCGCATCGACTCGGTCAGCTCGGTGACCTCGACCGGCCCGGCCAGCGCGATCGGCACCAGCACGAGCTGGGCGATGCGGTCGCCGGGTTCGACCCGGAAGGTCTCGGCCGGGTCGGTATTGAGCAGCAGCACGCGCAGTTCGCCGCGGTAGCCGGAGTCGATCAGGCCGGGGCTGTTGACCAGCGCGATGCCGTGATCGCGGGCGAGCCCCGAGCGCGGCAGCACCAGCCCCGCGTGCCCCTCCGGGATCTGGACCCCGACGCCGGTGCCGATGCTCCAGCGCTCACCGGGCCCAATGTGGCCGGCCTCGCTGGCGTAGAGATCAAGCCCCGCGTCGCCCTGGTGGGCGCGGGTCGGCAGCGTCGCGCCGTCGACGAGCTTGGTCACAGGAAGCTCCATGCCCGGCAGCCTACTGAGCGCGGCTGAGGCTCAGGCGACGGCCAAATCGTCGAAGCGATGCAGCTCTGCCGCGGGGACGCGGGCGTGGACGAGGACGCCGTCCTCGCGGTCGGTGCGCTGGAGATCGCCGGCGACCTCGTGCAGCTCGTGCAGGCGGCCGCCCTCGCTGTAGGGGATCAGCAGCTCGACCTCGGTCAGGGTCTCGGCGAAGGCCGCCTCGACCGCGTCGCGCAGCTGGCCGAGCCCTTCGCCGGCGAGGGCGGAGACGAGGACGGCGCCGCGATGGGCGAGGATCGCCTCGCGCTTCTCCTCCTCGTCGAGCAGGTCCGCCTTGTTGAGGACCAGGAGGCGCGGCTTGTCACCGGCGCCTATCTCCTCGAGCACCTCGTCGACCGCCTTGATGTCGGCGAAGCGGCGCTCCTCGCTCTCCGAGGCGTCGACGACGTGGAGGATGAGGTCGGCGAGGACCGTCTCCTCGAGCGTCGCCTTGAACGCCTCGACCAATTGGTGGGGCAGCTTTTCGATGAAGCCGACGGTGTCGGTCAGCAGGTAGTCACGGCCCGAGAGCTCGAAGCTGCGGGTGGTCGGGTCGAGGGTGTGGAAGAGGCGGTCGGCGGCCTCCACCTCGGCGCCGGTGAGCGCGTTCAGCAGGGTCGACTTGCCGGCGTTGGTGTAGCCGGCGAGGGCGACGCGGGGCAGCGAGGAACGGTCGCGCCGGGCGCGCATCACGCCGCGGTTCTGCTCCAGCCGCGAGAGCCGCCGGCGCAGCGCCGAGATCCGGTTGCGGGCCAGCCGGCGGTCGGTCTCGATCTGGCTCTCGCCCGGGCCCCTGGTGCCGATGCCGCCGTCGATACGGCCGGCGCCGAGGCGCTCGAGGTGGGTCCACAGACCCCGCATGCGGGCCATGTTGTATTCGAGCTGCGCCAGCTCGACCTGCAGCTTGCCCTCGGCGGAGTGGGCGTGGTCGGCGAAGATGTCGAGGATCACCGCGGTGCGGTCGATCACCGGGACGCCGAGCGCCGCCTCCAGGTTGCGCTCCTGGCGCGGCGCCAGCTCGTCGTCGCAGGCGACGAGGTTGGCGTCGGCGGCCTTGATCTCGCGCTTCAGCTCGTCGAGGCGGCCGCGGCCGAAGTAGCGGTCGGGGTCGGGCTGCGGCCGCTGCTGGGTGGCGACCCCGGCGGTGGCGACCCCGGCGGTGCGCAGCAGCTCCTTCAGCTCCGCCAGCGGCTCCCCGTTCTCGCTGCCGTCGACGATCCCGATCGCCAGTGCCCGCTGCCGTGCGCGTGGATTGGTTACCCCGGCGCCGTTGCCGCGCTCCGCGCTGTAGCGCGTCTCGGTCTTGCGGCCATTTCTCGAACGTTGCACTCAGATTAATTGTACGCGTCGGCCGCGAACGGAATATATGGTTGGTGATCGTGAAGGTATTCGTCACGGGGGGAACGGGGTTCATCGGCGGCGAGGTCGTGCGGCAGCTGCGCGCCCGCGGCGACGAGGTCGTCTGCCTGGTCCGCAATCCCGAGAAGGGCAGGAAGGTCACCGACCTCGGCTGCGAGATCGCAACCGGCGACCTCTCCGACGAGCGCGCGATCCGCGAGGGCATGAGCGGCTGCGACGCGGTCATCCACGCCGCCGCGGTCTACGAGGTCGGGATCCCGGTCAAGGACCGGCCGGCGATGAAGGAGGCAAACGTCGGCGGCACCGAACGGGTGCTCGGCGCGGCACTCGAGCTGAAGATCCCGAAGGTCGTCTACGTCTCCACGGTCGGCGTCTTCGGCGACACCCACGGCCAGGTGGTCGACGAGTCCTACGAGCACCCGGCGAAAGAGTTCACCTCCTGCTACGAGCAGACCAAGTGGGAAGCCCATCAGGTCGCCAAACGCCTGATCGGCGAGGGCCTGCCCTGCGTGATCATGCAGCCGGGCGGCGTCTACGGCCCCGGCGACACCTCATCGATCGCGGTAATGCTGAACGAATTCCTGGCCGGCAAAATGCCGTTGATCCCCTTCCCTGAGCTTGGCATCTGCCTCACCCATGTCGAAGACATCGCGACCGGGATCCTGCTCGGCCTCGACAAGGGCAACCCGGGTGAGGCCTACGTGATCAGCGGCCCGGCGACGACCGTGCGCGAGGCGATCGGCGTAGTCGCCGACGCCACTGGCAAGAAGGCGCCGAAGCGGGCGCTGCCGACCGGCCTGCTGAAGGCATTGACCCCGGTTGGTCCGCTGGTCGGGAAAATGATGGGCCAGCCGCCGAACCTGCGCGAGCTGATCTCCTCCGCCGACGGCGTCACCTTCTGGGCCAGCTACGACAAGGCCCACGACCAGCTCGGTTACGAGCCGCGCGGCCTCGACGAGGGCCTGCGGGCGATGCTCGCCGCCGAAGGCCGCCTGCCCACCGCTGCCGCCGCCTGAGCGGCACCGTTCGCCCAGCGCGCGCCCGCCGATTAGGCTTCGCCGCCGATGCGCGCGATCGACGTCATGCACCTCGGCCGTCCCCACGTGATCGCCTGCTGGGAGGTCGACGGGGTCCTGGTCGACCCCGGGCCGGAGTCCTCCCTGCCCCATCTGGTCGAGGAGCTCGGCGATGAGCAGCCGAGGGCGGTGCTGCTGACCCACATCCACCTCGACCACGCGGCCGCGACCGGCGCCATGGTCGAGCGCTGGCCGGAGCTCGAGGTCTACGTCCACGAGCGCGGCGCGCCGCACCTGATCGACCCCTCGAAGCTCCTGGCCAGCGCCGGCCGCCTCTACGGCGACAAGCTCGAGTACCTGTGGGGCAGGATCCTGCCGGTTCCCGAGCAGAACGTGACCGTCCTGCAGGGCGGCGAGAACGTGCTCGGGATGCGGGTCGCCTACACCCCCGGCCACGCCTCCCACCACGTCTGCTACCTGCACGAGGAGAGCGGCACCGCCTTCGTCGGCGACGTCGCCGCCTGCCGGATCCCGCCCTCGAAGCTGGTCATGCCCCCCACCCCGCCGCCCGACATCGACATCGAGACCTGGATCGAGTCGATCGCTGTCGTCGAATGCTGGAACCCGACCCTGCTCGGCCTCACCCACTTCGGCCCGGTCGAGTCCCCCGCCGAGCACCTGGCGATCGTCCGCGAACGCCTGCGCGACGAGGCCGACCTCGTCAAGCGCCTGCCCGAGGCCGAGTACGAGGCCGACCTGCAGCGTCGGATCCGCGAGCAGCTGGCAGCGGAAAGCCACGGCGAGGAGACGGTCGAGGAGCTGCTGCAGGCGGTGCCGACCGCCTACCAGTACGGCGGCCTCCAGCGCTACTGGCGCAAGAAAGCCGAGCGCGAAGCGGCCTAGTCAGCTTCAGCCGCGGCTTTGCGCAGGTCGCCGGCAACTTCGGCAATGAAGGCTTCGGCCCGGTCGATCAGCTCGGCGCCCCTCCATGGGCTGGGAACCCGATCGCGCGCCGCTTCGCGCGCCGCCAGAACGCGCTCACCCAACTCGACCACGCGCCGGCGCACCGTCCGCCTGGCGATCCCGAGATCGTCAGCCAAGCGGTCGAGATGGCGCCCGCGAATGCGGTCAGCACGGTACTCGCCGCCGTACTTCATCGCCATCTTGCGCTCGAACGGCCAGTAGGGCCGAGCGGTAAGCAGGTCATAGAGGGGCGCCAGGCGGCGCCCGCCGTCCTCCTCCAGCAGCAGCGAGTAGTTCTTGCCGTGGGCATCCGTGTTGCCGATCAGCAGGTTGAAGATCAGGGCGTCGAGGAAGGTCAGGAGGTCGACCGCCGGCGCCGAGGCATGTTCTCGAATCAATTTCGCGGCGGCGGCCACGCCAGGCCCCCCCTCCGCCTGGTACTTCTGCTCGGGCAGGATTCCCAGGGCCTGGCAGAGATCCTCCTGGTGGATGCGGAAAGCGGTGCCGTCCGCCTCTTGGCGGCGGTCGTAGCGAGTTACGAGCAGGCCTTCCTGCGTGCCCTTTCCCAGGGGCAACGCCTGCGCCGCCTTCAGCCCACCCTGATTGGCCAAGGCAAGGCAGTAGGCCTCATTGGCGACCATCGCCGCCAGTTCCGGCGCCGGCTTCTTGATGATGTGCGTGCTCGGGGGGTACCCGCGGGTGATCCCGATCCTCTCCTCGCCCCAAAGGACGGGAAGCTTGTCGCGGGTGCCGGCCAAGGAAAGCCGGAAGCCGACACCGTCCTGTTCGGGGTCGTCGGCCAGACCTGGATTGGGAAGGTCTTCGATCAGCTCGCCGAGCTCGCCGTCCTCGAGCCAGCGCGGTTCGCTTTCGGAGAGGAACGGGGGAATCGAGTCTCGGGGCACGAGCGAGACCGCGCCCGCGCACTCCCCTCCGATCTGCTCCAGCACCGTGAACGAGTTCTCCGCGGAGACGTGAAAGATGCGGGCGATCGTTTTCAGAAACTCCCCCTCCGGCAACAGCCCCTTGAAGAACGGTCGGCACTGCTCGTCGCCGTAGAGCTGATCGGACACCGGCAGGCTGAGAGAGAGAGGCTCGCCCCGCTTCTCGACCCAGTCGGGCTCATATCGAAACCCCAGACGTGCCTGCGGCTGGCGCTCGAGACGACCGACCCGATCATGATGGAGGTAGACGTCTAGCGAGGTCATCGTGCGCGCAGGTGGACGTCGAGACCGAGCGCGGAGAGAACGCGTAGAACCCCCTCCAGGTGTGCGGTTCCCTTGCCGTGCTCGAGTTCGCCGACCAGGCGGGGAGTCACCTTTGCGACCCCGGCCAGATCGGCCTGGGTCAGCCCCAGTCGAGTACGGCGGTCGCGGATGCGCTCGCCTATTTCCCTCGGAGTATGGACTATGGGGCCGCTCATCTTCCCGTTCGGGAAGAAAATAGCGAAACCAGGCCGTATGAATTGAAAATCTTCCCGTTCGGGAATAAAACTCCAAAAACCGGCCGGGATCCGCCGGGATCTTCCCGTTCGGGAAGCTGCGGCCAGGGTGAATGCGGGGCTAGGAGAGGTGCTCGCGCATCCGCTCGACGGCCTCTTCGATCCGCTCGTCGGGCGTCGTCAGCGAAATCCGGAAGAAGCCCTCGCCGCTCGGCCCGTACATCGAGCCGGGTGAGATCACGACCGCCGCCTCCTCGAGCACGGTCTCGCAGAAGGAGGTCGAGGTGTGGCCGTCGGGGACGGGTGCCCAGACGTAGATCGTGCCCTTCGGGGCGTTGACCTCGACGCCGATCTCGCGCAGAGCGGAGACGACGAGGTCGCGGCGGCGGGTGTAGGTCTCGTTCATCCGCCGCAGCGGCCCGGCGGGGCCCTCGAGGGCCGCGGCGCCAGCGACCTGCACCGCCTCGAACAAGCCCGAGTCGATGTTGGTCTTCAGCCGCCAGTAGGTCTGGATCGCTTCCGAGTTGCCAAGGATCGCGGCGCAGCGCCAGCCGGTCATGTTGTAGCCCTTGGAGAGCGAGAAGACCTCGACCCCGACCTCCTTGGCGCCGGGGGTGGAGAGGAAACTGGGCGCGACGTAGCCGTCGTAGGTCGTCTCCGAGTAGGCGTTGTCGTGGACGACGAGGATCTGGTGCTCGCGGGCGAAGGAGACGACCATCTCGAAGAAGCCCTCGGGGACGACGGCGCCGGTCGGGTTGTTCGGGTAGTTGATGAACATCAGCCGAGCGCGGGCGGCGACGTCGGCGGGGACGGCGCTGAGGTCGGGGGCGAAGCCCAGCTCCGGCACCAGCGGCAGCAGCTCGGCGCTGGCGCCGGCGAGGATCGGGCCACCGGTGTAGACCGGGTAGCCGGGGTCGGAGGCGAGGGCGACGCCGCCGTGGTCGAGGAAGGCGAAGCAGAGGTTGTAGATGCACTCCTTGGCGCCGATCGCCGGGATCACCTCGCTCGCCTGGTCGATCTCGACCCCGAAGCGGCGGTCGTAGAAGTCGGCGAAAGCGGTGCGGAGCTCCTCGCGGCCGCGGTTCGAGGGGTACTGATGGTTACCCGGGTCGGCGACCGCCTCCTGCATCGCTTTGACGATGTAGGGGTAGGTCGGTTCGTCGGGGTCGCCGATCCCGAGGCTGATCACGTCGATCCCCGCCGCCCGCTTGTCGGCGATCTGCTGCTCCAGTTCCTGGAACTTGTACGGCGGGATGGCCTGCAGGCGCTTGGATGGCTCGGCGATGCCCATGGGCGCGGAAATCTAACGACTGCGGCGCTAGTCGAGCTCGGAGAGCGCCTCGACCAGCTCCGGCGAAAGCTCGCCGGCGCAGATCGGCTCCGCCCAGCCGCTCAGCCTCACCGCCAGGTCCTCGCCGATCTCGACCTCGAGCTCGCCGCCTTCGAGCTCGACGACGATCGGGCTCTGGGAGCCGCGCAGGAAGGCGGTCACCGCGGCGCCGCTGGCGCCGGTCCCGGAGGAGAGCGTCTCCCCCACCCCGCGCTCGAAGATCCGCGCTCGCACCCGGCTGCCGTCGATCACGAGGAAGGAGACATTGGTCCGGTTCGGGAACAGCTCGTGGCCTTCGATCGGCGGCCCGATCTCGCCGAGGTCGAGCTCGTCGAGCTCCTCGCCGACGACGATCGCGCACTGCGGGTTGCCGATCGAGACGTGCTGGAACTCCCACTCGCGCCCGGCGGCGGTCAGCCTGCCGACGCCGTCCTCGGGCCCCGAGGGGAAGTCCTTCGAGCTGGTCGCGGCGCGTCCCATGTCGACGCTGCAGGTCAGCTCACCGGTGATCGTCGGCGTGATCGGGCCGGCGGCGGTCTTGATCGTGAACACGTCCTCGTCGGTCCAACCGTGGCGGCGCAGGTAGAGAATCGCCTCGCGGGCGCCGTTGCCGGACAGCTCCGCCTCAGAGCCGTCGGGATTGAAGATCCGCAGCTCGGCGACGAACTGGGGGTCATTGCTGCGCGCCAGCAGCAGCACCCCGTCGGAGCCGACCCCGAAATGCGGGTCGCAGAGCCACTCCGCCCGCTTCGGCGTCAACTCCCAGGGAAGCTGGTCCCGCTCGACGATCAGGTAGTCGTTCCCCAGCGCCTGCCACTTCTCGAATTTCACCGGCGCAGCCTATTCCTCCCGTGTGGTTGAGGTTTGGTGCGCTATGCGCCACTAAGCTCAACCACGATCGCGGCGGCGACCTCTTCGTCGCTGAGATCGGTGCGGTCGATCGTCGTCAGGTTCGGGATCTTGCGCATCCAGGTCAGCTGGCGGCGGGCGTAGTTGCGGGAGCGCTTCTGCATCTGGGCGACGTCGCCGGCGAGGACCTCGTCGAAGCCGAGCGCCTTGCGGGCGGTGCGGCCGGGCCCGAGGGCGTCGGCGCGGCGCACCTCGGCGGCGGCGCCGGCCGCGGCGATCGCCGCGGCGCGGGCATCGATCCGCTCGTAGAGCCGGGCGCGGTCCATCTCGAGGCCGAGGACCGTCGTCGGGTGGCGGGTCTCGGGAGACCAGAGCTCAGAGTCCTCGGATTCCGGCGGCGCTTTGCGCAGCGAGAGCTCGGCGAGGGCGGCACGCAGGTAGAGCCCGGTTCCGCCGATCACGATCGGCGGACGGCCGGCCGCCAGTGCGTCGTCGACCTCCCGGTGGGCGAGCGGCATGTAGTCGCCGACCGAGAAGTCGCTGGTCACCGGGACGAAGCCGAGCAGCCTGTGCTCCAGGCGCGCCCGCTCCTCGGCGCTCGGCGCCCCCGTCAGCACCTCGAGGCCCTCGTAGACCTGCAGCGCGTCGCAGTTGATCGCGACCGGGTCCTCGCCCCGCTCGCGCAGCAGCTCGGCGAGGGCGATCGCGACCGCGGTCTTGCCGACCCCGGTCGGGCCGAAGATCGCCAGGACCGTCAAAGAAGCCGGCTGAGCGGCCGCGCCGCGACCCCGCTCAGGGTCTGCGAGGTGGCGCTCTCGATCACGACCGCGACGAACTCGCCAGGCTCCGCGTCGCCGTCGAAGTTGACCGCCTTGTTGTGGCGGGTGCGGCCGCGCAGCTTGGTCTCGTCGGTACGGCTGACGCCTTCGACGAGAACGTCCATCGTGCGGCCGACGAAGCGCTGCGAGCGCTCCAGTGCCCGCCTCTGCACCGCCTCGACCAGCCGCTCCATTCGCTCGACCTTGACCGGGTGCGGGACCTGGCCGTCCATCTCCGCCGCCTCGGTTTCGCGCCGCGGCGAGAAGACGAAGGTGAAGGCGCCGTCGTAGCCCACCTCCTCGACCACCTCCAGCGTCTCCGCGAAGTCCGCCTCGGTCTCGCCCGGGAAGCCGACGATGATGTCGGTGGTGATCGCGCAGTCAGGAACGTGCTCGCGGATCAGCGCCACCCGGTCCATGTAGCGGCCGCGGTCATAGGTGCGGCGCATCCGTTTGAGGACGGCGCTCGAGCCCGACTGCAGCGGCAGGTGGATCTGCTCGCAGAGCGCCGGCAGCTCGGCGTGGGCCCGGATCACGTCCTCCTTCATGTCCTTCGGGTGCGGGCTGGTGTAGCGGATCCGCTCGATCCCCTGGACCGCGTCGACCCGGGCCAGGAGCTCGGCAAAGGTGATCCGCGACGCGGCGGGCAGGTCGCGCCCGTAGCTGTTGACGTTCTGTCCCAGCAGCGTCACCTCGCGGACCCCGTCGGCGGCCAGTGCCTCCGCCTCGGCGATCAGCTCGCCCGGATCCCGGCTGACCTCCCGCCCGCGGGTCGAGGGCACGATGCAGTAGGCGCACTTGCAGTTGCAGCCCTGCGAGATCTGCAGCCAACCCTGGAACTCGCGCTCCCGCCGCGATGGCAGATGGCCGGAGAAGTCCTCGAACTCGAAGTAGCCCTGGGCGCTGAGCGAGTCGGAGTTGAGGAACTCGGCCAGCTTGTGGATCTGGCCGGGCCCGAAGGCGACGTCGACGAACGGGAAGCGCTGGAAGACCTCCTCCTTGACCGACTGCGCCCAGCAGCCGCCGACCCCGACAACCCGGCTCGGGTCTTCCCCCTTCAGCCGCTTCGCCTCGCCGAGGTGAGCGATGAAGCGGCTGTCAGCCGACTCCCGGATCGAGCAGGTGTTGAAGAGGATCACGTCCGCCCGATCCCGCTCCAGTGCCTCCTCATAACCCAGCGAAGCAAGCATCCCCCGCATGCGCTCGGAGTCGTGGACGTTCATCTGGCAGCCGAAAGTGGTCACATGGAAGGAGCGCGCCATAGACGGCCAGATTAGCGGCCTTTTGCGCAGGCTCTTTGCTAGGGATCAGGGTTTGGGCGAGGGTCACCCGACCCTCGATCCGAATCGCTGGTCCCAAGCTGAGGAGCCTGCAGGGCGGGGCCGAACAACCACTCAACCCCTGAGCCCTTCCAGCTTTCTCGGAAGCTGATGCGGGTCGGAAAGCTTGCGGTGGCTCCGTTGGGAGGGAGCGGGTATGCCCTTCGAACGTATGAGCAGGAGAAGGGGCGCTCCTTGGAGGCGACAGCTGTGGCGCCTGTGGACGACGAGGAGCGAGTGAGAAGGGCATACCCGCTCCCTCCACGACCAACCCCAGAACTACTTGACGACCAGCGTCCCTTCCATCCCCGCTTCGCGATGGCCAGGAATCGAGCAGAAGAACGTGTAGGTGCCCGGACCCAGTTCGACGGTGGCGCTTTCTTCGGACTGACTGATCGTTTCGGTGCCGCCGAGGACTTCGCCGCCTTCGTCTTCGATTTCGACGTTGTGCGGGATCGAAGAGGGATTGTCGAAGTCGATCGTCACCTTGCCCGGCTTGCTCGTCAGTTCGGTCGTGTCGAATTTGAGTTCGCTTTCGGCGGCGGCGAGTTCGACCGTGCCGCCGGGACCGGTCGCGCCTCCGCCTTCGGACTCAGCCGGTTCCTTGCCTTCTTTTTCGACTTCGGTTTCGGTCGAGCCCGAGCCTTCCTTGGCGTTGGCTTCTTCGTACGGGCCGCTCGAGGTCTCCTTTTCGATCTCCTTGTTGGCCTCCTCGTACTTCGCCGCCTTCTCCTTGTCCTCGTCCTTGGCATGCAGGACGGCGAAGGTCGTGGCGCCGCCGACCAGGATCGCGAACCAGAGGACGACGATCGGGAAGGCTTTGCCCGGGAAGTCTTTGACTTTGAGGCCGATGAAGCTGACCAGCACCGCCGAGACGGCCAGCGCGATGCCGAAGATGAAGAAGATCGTTTCGTTGCTCATATCTGGGGCCGGCGGATCCTATCTCGCTGGGCGCGGCGGACACGGCGCGGTGCGATCGAGGCCTTCTAAGTGGCTTCTCAGGCGGCTTTCGCCTCGGCGACCGGAGCCTCGACCTCGGGCGCAGGGGCGTCGGCGACTGGGGCCGCCTCGCCGCCGATGCCGAGGGCGGTGCGGATCTTGGTTTCGATCTCCAGGGCCAGCTCCGGGTTGTCGGCCAGGAACTGTTTGGCGTTGTTGCGCCCCTGGCCGAGCCGGGTCTCACCGTAGGAGAAGAACGAGCCTGATTTCTGGACCAGGTCGTGTTCGATGCCGAAGTCGAGCAGCTCGCCCTGGCGCGAGACGCCGGCCCCGTACTCGATGTCGAACTCGGCCTGGCGGAAGGGCGCCGCGACCTTGTTCTTGACGACTTTCACCCGGACCCGGTTGCCAACCGCCTCGGTCCCGTCCTTGAGGGTCTCGATCCGGCGGATGTCGAGGCGCTGGGAGGAGTAGAACTTCAGCGCCCGGCCGCCCGGCTGGGTCTCCGGCGAACCGAACTGGACGCCGACCTTTTCCCGGATCTGGTTGGTGAAGATGCAGACGGTTTTCGTCCGGCTGAGGCTGCCCGTGAGTTTCCGCATCGCCTGCGACATCAGCCGCGCCTGCAGGCCGACGGTGGTGTCGCCGATCTGCCCATCGAGCTCGGCTTTCGGGGTCAGCGCCGCGACCGAGTCGATCGCGACCACGTCGACCGCGCCGGAGGCGATCAGGCGGTCGGCGATCTGCAGCGCCTGCTCCCCGTAGTCGGGCTGAGAGACGAGCAGCTCGTCGGTGTCGACCCCGATCGCCCGCGCGTAGACGGGGTCGATCGCGTGCTCGGTGTCGATGAAGGCGCAGACCCCGCCCAGCTGCTGGGCCTGGGCGATGATGTGGCTGACCACGGTCGTCTTTCCGGACGACTCCGGGCCGAAGATCTCGACGATCCGCCCGCGCGGCACGCCGCCGATCCCGAGCGCCAGGTCGAGCGCCAGCGACCCGGTCGGGATCGACGCGACCTTGACCGTGCCCTGGTCGCCGAGCCGCATCAGCGAGCCCTCGCCGAACTCCCTTTTGATGCCGGTCACCGCGTTCTCGAGCGCCGCGTCCTTGGCTTTCGCCTCTTTCGCCGAAGCGTCTTTCAAGTTCACTTTCTTGTCAGCCATCTAGTTCACCTAACTGCTGCCTGCGGACAGCTCGACTTGCGCCAGCGGGACGTATCGCGCACCCCGTGGCTGGAGTTCAGAACGGTAGAGAGAGATCCGGACGGCATCGAAGGGCTGCAAGAGGTCCTGCGGCAGCGGCCCCGGCGGCCTCGCGACCAGCGCCGGACGGCGCGACCCACCGCCCTCCGCCCGTACCCTCGCAACCGTCACATGGGGCCAGAACGGACGCTTCTCGGGCTCGAAGAGCCCCGCCGCGACCAACCGCTCCCGGAGCCCCGCCTGCAGCCTCTCAGCACCCTCAGAGCGCGCGGAGAGGGCGTAGACGCGGGGTCTGCCCCTCCGCGGCCGCGGCTCCGGCTCCAGCAGCTCGACGCTCGCCGCCGGGCCGCCGCTTTCGGCCACCACCGCCTCGATCGCCCCGATCTCCGACTCGGGCCGGTGGCCGAGGAAGGCGAAGGTGATGTGGAGCGAGCGCTCCGGCACCGGCCGCAGGGCCGGATCACGCAGTGCGCGCTCGCTCCAGCGCCCGATCCCCGCCCGGACCGCGTCCGGCAGGTCGAGGGCGATGAACAGCCGCACCCGCGGCTGCTTCGGCTTCTCTGGCTCGGCCATGCCGCCACGCTAGGGGGCCGAGCCATGCGAGATACAGCGTCAACGAGAAATATGCGCCCCGAAATCCTCGCCGAAGCGTGAATTCGGCCGCCTACAGCGGTCCCTCGACGCCGCCCAGCAGCGTCCGCAGCAGGTGCAGCCCGACCAGGGCCGAGCGCTCGCGGATGTCGGCGCGGCCGCCCGGGATCACCGGGTCGCGGGCGATTGCGGTGCCGTCGGCGAGGCGGGCGTTGAAGCAGACGTAGCCGACCGGCTTCTCCTCGCTGCCGCCGTCGGGGCCGGCGATACCGGTGATCGAGACCGCGACGTCGGCCTCGAAGCGCTGCAGCGCCCCCAGCGCCATCGCCTCGGCGACCTCCGGCGAGACCGCTCCCTGCGCCTCGATCAGCGCCGGATCGACTCCCAACAGCTCGCTCTTCGCCTCGTTCGAGTAGGAGACGACGCTGCCCGCCAGATAGGCCGAGGCGCCGGGGACGTCGGTGATCCGGGTCGCCATCAGGCCGCCGCTGCAGGACTCGGCGAGCCCGAGTTTGTGTCCGGCGAGGAGCCGAGCGACGATCGCGTCGATCGTCTCGCCGTCGAGGCTGAAGGTCTCTCTCGGGTGGCGCCCGGCGAGGCCGTCCCGGACCTCCGCGGCGACCTTGGCCGCCTCGTCGCGGTAACGGACGTCGATCTCGATCTCGCCTTTGCGCAGACAGGTGGTGATCTCGACCGCGGCCAGGTTCACTCCCTCGCCCTCGATCTCGCGCAGGCTCTTGGCGATTTCCGACTCCGGCACCCCGAACATCCGCATCGTGTAGCCATGCAGCTCGGTCGCCCGCTCGAGGATCGCCCGCACGGGCGCCGTCGCCAGCGCCGGCCCCCACATCGGCTGCAGCTCGCGCGGCGGCCCCGGCAGCACGACGACCACCCGCTCTCCCGCCGGCACCACCAGGCCTGGCGCCGTCCCCACCGGATCCAGCGCCACCGCGCCCTCCGGCACCATCGCCTGCTTGCGGTTGGCGGCGATCAGCGCCTCCTCGTCGAAGTTGCCGCCGCCCCGCCGGCGGGCGAAGGCGCGGATGATCTCCGCGATCTTCGCCTCCATCTCGGGGTCGATCCGCAGCTCGCGTCCCGCGAATTTGGCCACTACCTCGCCGGTCAGGTCGTCGGCGGTCGGCCCGAGGCCGCCGCTGGTGATGATCAGGTCCATCCCCTCGGCGGCCATGAACCGCAGCGCCGCCTCGAGGTCCTCGGGACGGTCGCCGACGATCAGGATGTGGGCGACCTCGACCCCGCGCTCGGCCAGCCGTTCGGAGATCCAGGGGCCGTTGCGGTCGGAGATCCGCCCGGTCAGCACCTCGGTCCCCGTCACCACTATCCCGGCGCGAATCACGCCCGGGAAGCTACCGCAGCATCAATCCTCCTGATCGGCTTCGACCGCGACCGGCTGTGGCTCTCCTCCACCGCCGCCGGAGGATGAGAGCACGCGGCTGAGATCAGCCTGCGTGATCAGCACCTGGCGCGGTTTCGAGCCCTCGTAGCCGGAGATCACGCCGCGCCGCTCGAGCATGTCGATCAGCCGCCCGGCGCGCGTGTAGCCGACCCGCAGGCGGCGCTGGATCATCGAGACGGAAGCGGTTTCGGTCTGGACGACGAGCCGGATCGCCTCGTCGAGGAGGTCGTCGCTGTCGGGGTCGAACTCGTCGTCGCGGCCCTCCTCCTCGGCCGACTCCGGCGTCTCCAGCAGCTCCTCCTCGAATTCCGGTTCCCCCTGCTTCGCCCAGTGCTTGGTGATCCGGGCGATCTCGTCCTCGGTGATGAAGGCGCCCTGGATCCGCTGCAGCTTCGAGCTGCCGGGACCGCGGAAGAGCATGTCGCCCTGGCCGAGCAGCGACTCGGCGCCGCCCTGGTCGAGGATCACCCGCGAGTCGGTCTGCGAGGAGACGGCGAAGGCGATCCGCGAGGGGATGTTGACCTTGATCGTGCCGGTGATGATGTCGGTCGAGGGGCGCTGCGTCGCCAGCACCAGGTGGATCCCGGTCGCCCGCGACTTCTGCGCCAGGCGGATGATCGAGTCCTCGACTTCGGCCGGGGCGACCATCATCAGATCCGCGAGCTCGTCGATCACGCAGAGGATGTGCGGCAGCGGCGCCTCGCCTTCCTTGCGGCGCACGCGGTTCAGCTCGTCGAGGTTGCGGGTGCGGGCCTGGCTCATGATCCCGTAGCGGCTCTCCATCTCGCCGATCAGGTTCGAGAGCACGTTGGCGGCAAGCCGCGGCGAGGTGACGACCGGCGTCAGCAGATGCGGGACGTGCTCGTAGTGGTTGAGCTCGACCTGCTTGGGGTCGACGAGGACGAGGCGGACCTCGTTCGGCGAGGCCTGCATCAGGATCGAGGAGAGGATCGCGTTGACGCAGCCGCTCTTGCCCGAGCCGGTGGTGCCGGCGACGAGCACGTGCGGCATCTTCGAGAGATCGGTCCAGACCGCGTTGCCGTCGATTCCCTTGCCGAGCCAGGCGACCAGCGGCGAGGTCTTGGCCGGGCGGCCGGCGTAGATGTCGCCGAGGCGGACCATGCGGCGGCGGCTGTTCGGGACCTCGACCCCGACCGCCTGTTTCCCCGGGATCGGCGCCAGGATGCGGATGTCGGTCGAGGCCAGCGCGTAGGCGAGGTCGTTGGCGAGCTCGGTGACTTTCTTGACTTTGATCCCCGGCGCCAGGCGCAGTTCGTAGAGGGAGACGTGCGGGCCGCTGACGACGCCGACGATCTTCGCCTCGACCCCGAAGTGGCCGAGCGTCTCGATCAGCTTGCGGCCGGTGGCCTGCTGGTCGCGCGGGTCGGGACCTTTGTCGCCTTTACCCCGCTCCAGGGCTTTCGCCGGCGGCGGCCGGTAATCGATCTCTTCCGACATCGTCACCCCGCGCTTGGAGCCCATCGGGGTCAGGCCCGCCTGGGCGCGCTCGCCCTCGTCGACGACGGCGACCGCATCGGCCGGGTCGTAGTTGCGCAGCTCCTGGTCGGGCTCCTCGGGCTCGGCCTCCGCTTCCGGCTCAGGATCCGAGATCGCCTGCGTCTCCGCCTCTGCCTCGGAGTCGAAATCGAAGACCTGGGCGTCGAAGTCGTCCTGGTCGGCGAGCGCGACGGTCGGCTCGAACTCGTCGTCGTCCTCCGGGTAGCCGCTCATCACGTCGGTCGGCGCCGAGGCGGGGTCCCCACCGCGCCGTTGGCGCCACTCCGCGTGCGCCTGCGAGGCGGATTTCGCGGCCTCGCTGCCGCTGAAGAAGATCGCGTGGAAGACGGCGTGCAGGCCGCGGGCGATACCGCGCACCAGCGCGGAGACCGAGGTCCCGGTCAGCAGCATCCCGCCTGCCAAGAGCAGGAGCAGGGTGAAGATCTTCGCCCCGACGGTCCCGAACAGGTAGATCAGCGCGGTTTCGATCCCGTAGCCGACCTTGCCGCCTTCCCAACCGGCAAAGAGGACGAAGACGAGGTAAATGCCGACCGCGAGGAGGAAGAGGCCGATCAGGTCGAGATGGCGCTGCTCGAGCCCCGCCGGCAGGTGCAGGCCGGCTTTCGGCTTCGCTTTGGCCTTGCCCCGTTTCGATCCAGCTTTCGCCCTGCGCGCCGGCGCGGCGCGCTTCTTACGCACGAACATGTCCTCCCGGTTCGACGCGCAAGCCCGCTCCCCTGCGCATAAATTCGCCCTAAAACCCGCACGTTGGACGGATTGCTGGGGCTAACATCGAGCCTGACCATGCTCACCGACACCGAACAGCTCGGCGGGCGCGTCCTGATCGTCGAGGACGACGCCGACATCGCCGACGTCCTGCGCCGCTCGCTGCGCAACGAGGGCTATGAGGTCCGCACCTCGGCCGACGGGGTCGAGGCGCTTGACGTCGCCGCCGGCTTCGTCCCCGATCTGGTCGTGCTCGACCTCGGCCTGCCCGGCCTCGACGGGATCGAGGTCTGCCGCCGGCTGCGGACCGACGGCGACGTCCCGATCCTGATGCTGACCGCCCGCGCCGAGACCGCCGACCGGGTCACCGGGCTCGACAGCGGCGCCGACGACTACCTGGTCAAGCCGTTCGAGCGCAAAGAGCTGCTGGCGCGGATCCGTGCCCTGCTGCGGCGCCGCCCGCCGCGTGGTGCCGCCTCCCTCGAGGTCGGTGATTTGCAGCTCAATCCAGACACCCGCGAGGTCAGCCGCGGCGAGCGCGAGATCGAGCTGACCAACCGCGAGTTCGAGCTGCTCGAGTTCCTGATGCGAAACGAGCGCCTCGTCGTCTCCCGCGAGCGGCTGCTCGACGAAGTCTGGGGATACGACCCGATGGCGGCGACCAACACGATCGACGTCTTCATCTCCAACCTCCGGCGCAAGCTCGAGGCCGGCGACGAGCCCCGCCTGCTGCACACCAAACGGGGCGCCGGGTACGTGCTGAAGGACTAGCGCCGTGGGCGGCCAGCGCGCCAAGGCCGGAGCCTGGCTCCGTCGCCTCATGCATCCGCGCTCATGGCCCGTGCGCTGGCGGCTGGCGGCCGTCTCCTCCGGCCTCACCCTGATCATCCTGCTGCTGTTCGGCGGCGCGATCGGCAAGATCGCGACCCAGCGGATCCGCGACGACTTCAACAACGAGGTCCACAGCGCGGTCCAGATCCTGGCTGGCGAACTGCGCATCACCTACGACGTCTTCGGCCAGCCGAAAGTCACTCGCAGCCCTCAGCTCGACGCCTTCGTCCTCCCCGACGACGCCTCGGTGAGGATCTACGACGTCAACGGCAACGTGATCGGCGAAAGCAAGAACTCGGTTCCCCTCGGGCCGCCGAAACCGGGCGTCAGCGACTACGGCGGGATGCGGGTTGCGACCGAGCGGATCAACTCCGAAAGCGGGGAAATCACCGGCTTCGTCCAGTACGGACGCAATCTCCAACACGTCGAGGACACCGTCGACCGGGTCTGGCTGCTGATCGTCGGCGGCATCGTCGGCGGCACCCTGCTCGCCAGCCTCGCCGGAGTCGCGATCGCCGGCCGCGCGATGCGGCCGATCGCCTCGCTGACCGCGACCGCGCGCAAGATCGCGACGACCCGCGACCCCTCGCAGCGGATGCCGGAGCCGGTCGTCGACGACGAGGTCGGCGAGCTGGCGCGGACGCTCGACCAGATGCTGCGCTCGCTCGACGAAGCGCGCTCCGAGCGCGAGGGGGCGATGCAGCGCCAGCGCGAGTTCGTCGCCGACGCCTCGCACGAGCTGCGCACGCCGCTGACCAGCGTGCTCGCCAACCTCGAGCTGCTGCAGGAATCGCTCGACGGCCAGCACCGCAACGAGGACCGCGAGGTGGTCGACTCGGCGCTGCGCTCGTCGCGGCGGATGAGCCGCCTGGTCGGGGACCTGCTGCTGCTGGCCCGGGCCGACGCCGGCCGACTCGACAAGCACCGCAGCTGCGACCTCGCCGAAATCGCCGGCGACGCGGCGGCCGAGGCTGCGCCGCTGATGGGCGACCGCACGCTCACCGTCGACAACGACCGGCCGCTGCCGATCGAGGGCAGCCCCGACGAGCTGCACCGGATGGTGCTGAACCTGCTCGAGAACGCCGCCCGCCACACCCCGTCGGGCTCCCACATCGCGCTCAGCCTGCATCAGGAAAACGGCAGCGCGGTGGTCGAAGTTGCCGACGACGGTCCCGGCATCCCGGTCGGCATGCGCACCCAGGTCTTCGATCGCTTCGTCCGCGGCGAAGGCCCGGCCGACACCGTCCGCGGCACCGGCACCGGCCTCGGACTCGCGATCGTCAGCGCCGTCGCCGAGTCCCACGGCGGCAGCGTCGAAGCAGCCGAGTCCGATCTGGGCGGCGCTCTCTTCCGCGCCCGCATCCCCACCAACGAGGCCGAGAAACCTAAAACCAATGATTTAGAGGCGCTTTAGAAGCAGCCCCTAACTTTCCCCGTGGACGAGACACTGGCCCGCCGGGATTCTCCCCAGACACTATCCCGGCGGGCTTTTTTCTTGCCTTGATTCGGGTTTCGGTTGAGGACGAGGGCGTTCCGGCCGGCGGGTCCTGTCACCGAGGGGGACTCCTGCGGGCGGGGGCTTCGCCTCCGTTCTCGGAGTCCCCCTCGATGCCACCCACCGGCAGGAGCGTCCACCGCCAACTCCCGGAGCACGGAAGCTCAAGAAAAGGTCCGCCTTCGACATTTAGCTTCCGCACCTCGGTCGCGGGAAGCTGCTCGACGCGGTCGCGTCATCGAGGTCTAGTCAAATCCGCTCCTGGCGCGGGTGGCACCGGGAGGGAGGCCGAGAACGGAGCAACTGCACCGCCCGCAGGCCTCCCTCCCGGTGACAGGCCCCGCGCCCCGGAGCTGCTTCGTCTAGACCTCGATCACGACCGGGAGGATCATTGGGCGGCGTTTGAGGCGTTGGTGGACGAGCTTGCCGATCGCGGCCTGGAGGTCCTCCTCGATCAGGTGAGGCTCGTGGTTGCCCGCCTTGGCGGCTTCCTCGACGATGTCTTCGGCGAGGTCGGCGATCTCTTCGGCGAGGGCACCGGCTTCCTCGACGAAGGCGACACCGCGGAAGATCACCTCCGGGTCGGCGGCGACCGCGATGTCGTCGCCGATCGGGACGACGACGAAGAAGATGCCGTCAGCGCTGATCTCGCGGCGGTCGCGGAGCGCGGCGTCGTCGGGGTCGCCGATGTCGATCCCGTCGACGTACATCGTGCCGACGTTCTCGTCCTCGCCGAATTCGGCGGACTCGGCGTCGAGTTCGAGCGGCAGGCCGTTGCGGCCGCGGAAGATCCGCTCTGACTCGATCCCGACCGCTTCCGCCAGCGCGGCATGCAGGCGCAGGCGCTGATGGTCGCCGTGGACCGGCATCACGAACCGCGGTTTGGTCAGGTTCAGCATCAGCTTCAGCTCCTCCTGCCAGCCGTGGCCGGAGGCGTGGATCGGGGCGTCTTTGGCGGTGATCACCGTTGCGCCGATCTCGTAGATGCGGTCGATCGTCTCGTTGACGGCACGCTCGTTGCCCGGCACCGGGGTCGCCGAGAAGATCACCGTGTCGCCTTCGTGCAGCTGCACGTCGCGGTGGTCGTTGTTGGCCATCCGCCGCAGTGCCGAGAGCGGCTCGCCCTGGCTGCCAGTCGAGATCACGACGATCTTCTCATCGGGGAAGTCCTCGATCTCGCGCGGCTGGATGAAGATCCCGTCGGGCGCCTTGGCGATCCCGAGGTTGGAGGCGATGTTGAAGTTCTTGCGCATCGAGCGGCCGACCAGCGCCACCTTGCGGTCGAGCGCATCAGCGGCGTCGATCACCTGCTGGACGCGGTGGATGTTGGAGGCGAACGAGGTGACGATGATCCGCCCCCCGCACTGCGAGAACTGGCGCAGCAGCGCCGGGCCGACGCTCGACTCCGAGGGCGCCACGCCGGGGCGGTCGGCGTTGGTCGAGTCGCCGCACAAGAGCAGCAGCCCTTCCTTGCCGATCTCGGCCAGGCGCGGGATGTCGGCCGGGCGGCCGTCGACCGGGGTCTGGTCGAACTTGTAGTCGCCGGTCATCAGCACCGAGCCGACCTCGGTGCTGAGCAGGACCCCGCGCATGTCGGGGATCGAGTGGGCGAGGTGGATCAGCTCGATCCCGAACGGACCGCGCTGGACCTTCTCCCCCGGCGGCAGCTCCTGCAGCGGCGCCGAGTCGCCGAGCTTGTGCTCGTCGAGCTTCGAGCGGACCATGCCGATCGTCAACAGGCCGCCGTAGATCACCGGCGGCACGCCGATCTCGCGCAGCACGTAGGGCAGCGCCCCGACGTGGTCCTCGTGGCCGTGCGTGAGCACGATCGCCTCGATGTCGTCGGCGCGCTCGCGCAGGTAGGAGAAATCGGGAAGGACGAGGTCGATCCCGTGCATCTCGGCGGTCGGGAACATCAGCCCGGTGTCGACGACGACGATGCGGCCGTCGAGCTCGATCACGGTCATGTTCTTGCCGATCTCGCCGAGGCCGCCCAAGGGCAGCACTCGCAGCTTCTTACTTGGCACTGGTAATGCTCACTCTCTGTCTAGGAAGTTAGGTTCAGCCGGCGACCGCGAGGCCGACGCCCTCGAGGGCGGTCCTCACGGCGGCACGCTGTTGCTCGTCGGCGGCGACCAGTGGTAGTCGCACGCGGCCCGAGGCGAGGCCGAGCATCTCGAGCCCGGCCTTGACGGGGATTGGGTTGGTCGTAACCGAGATCCCCTCGTAGACGGCGGTCAGCTCGGCATCGATCGCGCGGGCGCGCTCGATATCGCCGCTCTGGGCCGCGTCCCACATCTCGCGCATCTGCGGCCCGACCAGGTGCGAGGCGACGAGGATGCCGCCGGCGCCGCCGAACTCGAGCACACGGAAGAAGGTGTTGTCGTTGCCGGCGAGGATGGCGAGGCCCTCGATCGGGCCCAGCTCCTCGTCGTTGGCCTGCTTGACGGCGACGATGTTGTCGATCTCGCCGAGCTCGGCGAGCAGCTCCGGGTCGGCGTTGACGATCACCCGCGAGGGGATGTTGTACATCACCATCGGCAGCTCCGGGACGGCGGCGGCGATCGCTTCGAAGTGGCCGCGGATCCCAGCCCGGTTGGGCTTGTTGTAGTACGGGACGACGACGAGCGAGGCGTCGGCCCCGTTGTCGGCGGCCATCTTCGTCAGCTCGCCGGAGTGGCGGGTGTCGTTGGTGCCGGTGCCGCAGATCAAGAGCGGCTCGTCGCCGACCTCGGCGCGAACCGCCTGCAGCAGCTCGATCTCCTCGCCGTCGGTCAGGGTCGGGCACTCGCCGGTGGTGCCGGCGATCACGAGGCCGTGCGAGCCGTGCTCGAAGAGGTGCGCGGCGAGGCGGCGGGCCCCGCCCAGGTCGACACGGCCGTCCTCGTCGAACGGCGTGCACATCGCCGTGATCACGCCCTGAATCTGCTTCATCGTTGCCAGGGTACCCCGTCAGCCCGCCGCTGCGCCACCGGACCCACGCTTACAGCAGCTTCTCCAACCCGACCGTGAACCGATCGGGCAGGTCGGCGACCCTGCGGACCGCGAGCACCACGCCGGGCATGAACGAGCTGCGGTCGATCGAGTCGTGGCGGATCGCCAGGGTCTGACCCTCGCCGCCGAAGATCACTTCCTGGTGGGCGACCAGCCCCGGCAGCCGCACCGAGTGGATCGGCTCGTGGACGTTGCCGCCGGCGGCGTCGATCAGCTCCCGGGTCCGTTTCGCCGTCCCCGAGGGGGCGTCGAGCTTGCGGTCGTGGTGCAGCTCGATCACCTCGCACTCGGGCATGTGCGGGGCGATCGTCTGCGCGACCATCATCAACAGCACGGCGCCGATCGCGAAGTTGGGAGCGACGAAGCAGTTGGCGCTCGACGCCTCGGCCGCGGCGCGGGCGGCGTCGAGGTCGAACCCGGTGGTGCCGACGACCGCGTGTACCCCGGCCGCCATGCAGGCTTCGAGGTTGGCGAGGGCGGTGTCGGGGACGGTGAAGTCGACGACGACGTCGACTTCACCGAGGATCTCCCCCAGCTCGGTGCCCAACGCCGGATCGGCGCGGCCGGCAAGCTCGAGTCCCTCAGCCGCCTCGACCGCGCCGCAGACGGTCTCCCCCATGCGCCCGGCGGCGCCGGCGACGCCGACCCGGATCACGCCGCTACCAGGCTCTCCGAGACCGGCGCCAGCGCCGCCCGGAAGCGGTCCTCGTCGGCACCGACACAGGCGGCGGAGAGGCGCTCGGCGTCGTACAGCTCGGCGGCCAGCGCGGTCAGGTCGTCGACCGCGATCGCGTCGACCCGGGCCAGCATCTCGTCGAGGCTTTCGATCGGCAGCCCGAACAGGGTCGCGCGCGAGATCCGCGTCATCCGCGCCGCCGTCGACTCCGACGACAGCACCAAGCGGCCCTTGACGCTCTCCTTTGCCCGCACCAGCTCCTCTTCGGAGACCGGCTCCGAGCGCAGCCGCGCCAGCTCGGCGCCGATGATCGAACAGGCCTCCTCGACGTTGTCCTCGCGGGTGCCGACGTAGGTCGCGACCAGGCCCTGGTCGGTGAACTGCTCGTTGTAGGAGCCGACCGAGTAGGCGAGCCCGCGCTTCTCCCGCACCTCGCGGAAGAGACGCGAGGAGGTCGAGCCGCCGAAGATCGCGTCGAGGACCGCCAGCGGGTAGCGGCGCTCGTCCTCGCGCCGCAGCCCCGGGGCGCCGAAGCAGATGTGGTACTGCTCGGTCTCCTTCTTGTGGAAGCAGAGCCGGGATGCGTTCTCGATCGCGGCTTCGGGCGCCACGCCGCCGCCGTCAGGGGGCGCCGTCACCAGCTTCTCGGTCAAGGCGACGATCTTGTCGTGATCGAGGTGGCCGGCGGCGCCGACGACGATCTCCGAGCCCGCGTAGCGGGCGTTGTGGTAGGCCTCGATGTCCGGGATCGGGATCGAGGCGATCACCTCCGCCTCGCCGAGCACGCGGCGGCCGAGCGGGTGAGCGCCGAAGACGGCCTCGGCGAGGACGTCGTGGACGCGGTCCTGCGGCTCGTCCTCGTACATCGCGATCTCCTCCAGCACCACCTGGCGCTCGGAGTCGATGTCCGGGTAGGTCGGGGCGAGCAGCATCTCGGCGAGCAGGTCGAAGACCTCGTCGGTGTGCTCGTCGAGGAAGCGGGCATGCAGGTGGGTCGTCTCCTTGCCGGTCGCGGCGTTGACCGAGGCGCCGAGGCCGTCGAAGCGCTCGGAGATCTCGATCGCCGAGTAGCGCGCGGTCCCCTTGAACAGCAGGTGCTCGAGGAAGTGCGAGACCCCGGCCTGGGCCGGGGTCTCGTTCCGCGAGCCGGTTCTGACCCAGAGCCCGAGGGCGACCGAGCGGACCGAGGGAACCTCCTCGGTCACGACCCGGACCCCCGAGCCCAGCCGGGTTAGCTTGGCCTCGCTCAACGCTAGTTTCGCCGCTCGCGTTCGCGGCCACGACCGCGATCACGGTCGCGCCCGCCGCGCCCGCCGCGGTCACCGCCGCCGCGCCGGCCGCCGTCGCCGGAGCCGACCGCGGCCAGCTCCTCGGGCGATTTGCCGGCCACCGAGGGGTCGTCGGAGAGACGCAGGCCGATCCGGCCGCGCTCCTTGTCGACCTCGACCACGGTGACGTCGATGACGTCGCCGGAGCTGAGCACGTCGTCGACCGAGTCGACCCTCTCCCCCGGTTTCACGTTGGAGATGTGGAGCAGGCCGTCGGTGCCCTTGACCAGCTCGACGAAGGCGCCGAAGGTCGTCGTCTTGACGACTTTGGCGGCGTCGTAGCGGTCGCCGATCTCGGCCTCCTTGGTCATCGAGTTGATGCGGGCGACGCAGGCGTCGACCAGTTCGCCGGTCGGCGCGTAGATCCGCACCGTGCCGTCGTCCTCGACGTCGATCTCCGCTTCGAACTCCTCGCAGAGGGCGCGGATCGTTTCGCCGCCTTTGCCGATCACGGCCCCGATCTTCTCCGGATCGATCTTGATCGACTCGATCGCCGGCGCGTGCTGGGAGAGCTTCTCCCGCGGCCCGTCGATCGCCTCGGCCATCTTGCCGAGGATGAACTGGCGGCCCTTGTGAGCCTGCTCCAGCGCGTCCTCGAGGATCTCGAAGGTGACGCCGGTGATCTTGATGTCCATCTGCAGGGCGGTGATCCCGTCCGCGGTGCCGGCGACCTTGAAGTCCATGTCGCCGAGGTGGTCCTCGACGCCGGCGATGTCAGTGAGGACGATGTAGTCGTCGCCCTCTTTGATCAGGCCCATCGCCACACCGGCGACCGGAGCGCTGACCGGGACGCCCGCGGCCTGCAGCGCCATCGAGGAGGCGCAGACGGAGCCCATCGAGGACGAGCCGTTGGACTCGAGCGTCTCGGAGACGACCCGGATCACGTAGGGAAACTCCTCTTCGTCCGGGATCGTCGCCGCCAGGGCGCGCTCGGCGAGGGCGCCGTGACCGATGTCACGCCGCTTCGGGCCGCGCATGAAGCCCGCCTCCCCGACCGAGAAGGGCGGGAAGTTGTAGTGGTGCCAGAAGCGTTTGGTCGTCTGCAGGCCGAGCGTGTCGATCCGCATGTCCATCCGCGTCGTGCCGAGCGCGACGTTGGAGAGGATCTGGGTCTCGCCGCGGGTGAACAGGGCTGAGCCGTGCACGCGCGGGGAGATGTCGACCTCGGTCTCGATCGGCCGGATCTCGTCCTGGGCGCGACCGTCGGGGCGCTTCTTGTCGACCGCGATCGCCTTGCGGATCGTGTCCTTCTCGATCGCGTCGATCGCCGCCTTGACCTCGCCCTTGCGGGCCGAGTCGGCCTCCTCGTCGCCGGTCTCCGCGGCGTACTTCTCGACGACCTCGTCCTTGACCTTGTCGATCGCCTCGTAGCGCTCGAGCTTGCCCTCGGTCGCGATCGCGTCGACCAGCGCCTGGCCGTGGGAGCCGCGGATCTCGGAGAGCAGGCCCTCGTCGATGCTCGGCGCCTCGATCTCCAGCTTCTGCTTGCCGGCCTTCTGCTGCAGCTCCTCCATCGCCGCGGTCAGCTTCTTGATCTCGCCGTGGGCGATGTCGAGGGCGTCGAGGATCTCGGCCTCGGTGACGCCGCTGGCGCCGGCCTCGACCATCAGGATCGCCTCGTCGGTGCCGGCGACGATCAGGTCCAGTTCGAGCTCCTCGTGCGTCTCCTCGTCGGGATTGACGACGAATTCGCCGTCGAGCTTGCCGATGCGGACGGCGCCGACGTGGGCGGCGACCGGGACCGGCGAGATCGCCAGCGCGGCCGAGGCGCCGTTCATCGAGAGGATGTCGTACGGGTGGACCTGGTCCACCGACATCGGGATCGCGACCAGCTGCGTCTCGTAGTGCCAGCCCTTGGGGAAGAGCGGCCGGATCGGGCGGTCGATCATGCGAGCGGTCAGGGTCGCCTTCTCGCTCGATTTGCCCTCGCGACGGAAGAACGAGCCCGGGATTTTGCCCGCGGCGTACATCCGCTCCTCGATGTCGACGGTGAGGGGAAGGAAGTCCACGTCGCGCAGGCTGCCGATGGTCGCCGTGCAGAGGACCATCGTGTCGCCGCTGCGAACCACGACCGCGCCGCTCGCCTGCTTCGCGAGTTTCCCGGTCTCGAAGGAGATCTGGCTGTCGCCGACGTCCGCCGAGACGCGGGTCACGTCAAACATGCTCATTGAGTTTTTTACCTCCGGCCGCCCGGTTGGCGGCCCATTTGCTTTTAGAACTCTCGTTCTCTGTCTCACTAAGAGTAACGAAGCCGATGAGAACGCAGTTCTTCCCGCATAGCGAGCACAAATACGTTCTCACCGGGGGTCTGGGAGCTCGAAGACCGCCGGGGTGCCTGCAACGCCGGCGCGGATCCCGGACTCGAAGTCGCGGCGGACGCGGGCGGCGACAGCGTCGGAGCGGCGGTCGCGGTCGAAGCGATCGAGGTCGAGACCGAAGCGCTCGGCCCGCTGCCAGAGGTGCGGGTCATCGACGTGGCCGCGGTCGGCGTACAGGGAGTCGACGAAATCGAAGAAGGCACCCTGCAGGCCCGCCGCCTCGGCGGCGCCGTGCAGGTCAGGCGCCCGCGGGTGCTTGCTGCGGACGGGGAAGTGACGGAAGACGACCCGCCGGCCCGACCTGCCGAGCTCAAACCAGTCCCTGGCGCAGTGCGGGCAGCCGAGGTCGGCGTAGACGATCACCGTCTCCGCCGCCCCATCGCGCACGTGGTCCTCGGGACCGACCGGCGGGACCGGAGCGCTCCCGAGCTCGCTCACCGGCGAGTCCGTTCCGATGCACGCATACCGTGCATTTCGACGGACTCGGCGCTAGGCGAGGGCGTCGAAGATGAGGTTGGCGCCGGGGAACTCGCCGGGGGTCGGCGACTCATAGGTCCAGGCGATGATGCCGTCCTCGTCGACGAGGACGAGGGTGCGGTTGGCGAAACCGGCGTCGAACCAGGAGCCATAGGCTTTCGCGACCTCGCCCTTGGGCTCGAAATCGGCGAGCAGGGTGGTGTCGATGCCGAGCTTCTCCTGGAAGGCCTTGTGCGCCCAGACGTGGTCGACGCTGATCCCGACCAGCTCGACGCCCTTCTCGGCCAGCTCCGGCTTGACCTCCTGGTAGATCGAGAGCTGGTCGGAGCAGACCGGGCTGAAGTCCATCGGGTAGAAGATGAGGAGGACCTTGCGGCCCCTGTAGTCGGCGAGCGAGACGTCCTCGCCGTCCTCGTTGCGGAGGGTGAAGTCGGGAGCCTGCTCGCCGGCGGCGATCATCGACGCAGGCCGAGCTCGGCGACCAGCGACCGGTAGCGCTCGAGATCGGTCTTTTCGAGGTAGCGCAGCATGCGGCGGCGCTTACCGACCAGCATCAGCAGCCCGCGACGCGAGTGGTGGTCCTTGGCGTGCTCGCGCAGGTGACCGGTGAGTTCGTTGATCCGCTCGGTCAGCAGCGCGATCTGGACCTCGGCGGAGCCGGTGTCCCCGTCGGCGCGACCGTATTTGCCGATCAGCTCGCTCTTCTTCTCTTTGGTCAGGCTCATGTCTGCGTCAGTCTCAAAAAAACCGTGCCCAGGTCGGGTCACGGCCGCTGGAAGCTAGCACAGTGCGACCGTCGCAGCTCAGGTCCGGCCGCTGAGCTCTTTGGCCTCTTGCGCCAGCTCGTGCTCGGCCCGGTCTAGCTCCTTGCTGCGCTGGTGAAAGAAGGCCCCGAAGGAACCGGCGAGGCTGGCGACGACGGTGATCGCCCAGATATCGAACAGCAGCTCGAGGACTTTGCCGAAGTCGGTCGCGGGCGAGGCGACCGAGGAACCGGTCAGCAGCTGCGAGCTGGCAAAGAGGAAGGCATCGAAGAGGTCGTGGATTTCAGTTCCGGCGGCGTTGTGCTCGGTGAAGTAGACGACCAGAGTCGAAACCACCGCGAACACCGCCGTGGCGAGGAAGATCGTCAGCAGCCGGCGGCGCAGGTGCGTGTGGGTCTTGGTCCTGCCGCGAGCGACCGCCATCACCTCCTGATGGGCGTTCTTGACGTGACGCCGCGGCTTCATCGATCGGGATTATGAGCCGGTGAACGCGGCACAGACGCGCTTGGCGTCCTCGACGTCCTGCTTCATCTGGGCGACGAGGGCGTCGATCTCGCTGTAGCGGCGCTCGCCTCGCAGGCGCTCGACGAAGGCGACCCGCAGGGTCTTGTCGTAGAGGTCCTCTTCGTGGTCGATCAGGTAGGTCTCGATCAGGACGCCGCGACCGCTCTCGAAGGTCGGCCGCACGCCGACGTTGACGGCCGCCGGCAGGCCGTTGGCGAAGGCGGCGTAGATCCCGTGGCCGGGAATGACGAGGCGGTCGTCGGGGACGATGTTGGCGGTCGGGAAGCCGAGCTCGCGCCCGACCTGGTCGCCTTTGACGACCGTGCCCTCGACCATGAAGGGGGCGCCAAGGCAGTGGCGGGCGCCGACCATGTCGCCGGCAGCGACCTGGGCCCGGATCCGGGTCGAGGAGACGGTCTCGCCGTCGACCTCGACCAGCGGGATCACCCGGGTCTCGAACTCGGGGCGACTTTCCAGCATCGCCGCGTCGCCTCTCGCTTTGGCGCCAAAGCGAAAGTTCTCGCCGACCGAGACCCGCTCGGCGCCGAGCTGCTCGATCAGGATCTCCTCGATGAACTCCTCGGCGGTGTGATGGGCGAAGTCCTCGTCGAACGGGATCACGACAAGCTCCTCGACCCCGAGGCCGGCGATCACGTCGCGCTTGATCGAGAACGGCATGATCAGCTTCGGCGTCGCCGTCGGGTGGATCACCTCGAGCGGGTGCGGCTCGAAGGTGAGCACGGTGTCGGCGCCGTCGATCACCGCCTGGTGGCCGAGGTGGACGCCGTCGAAGGTGCCGATCGCGACGTGGCGCGGCCGGCTCTCGGCGTCGGGCAGGGCGGTGACCTTCATCGCAGCGCCTCGCCCACCGCCGGGACCATCGCCGCGACCTCGTCGAGGTCGAACTCACGGCCCGCGTTGATCACCGAGAAGGGGCCGATCGCAGTCCGTCGCAACTCGGAGCAGTAGGCGTCGCCAAGGGTCTCGATCAGCGTGCGCACGTAGGTTCCGGCCGAGCATTCGATCTCGTATTCAAAGTAGTGGCCGAGGCCCGCGCTGGAGACGGCACCGACCATTTCGGCACGGTAGACGTCGACCTCGCGTTCCGGCGTCTCCACGACTTCTCCCCGGTGCGCCTTTTTGTAGAGCCGCTCGCCGCCGACCCGCACCGCCGAGGTCATCGGCACGCGCTGGCGCACCTTGCCGGTCGGCAGCTGACCCGAGATCGGCATGCGACCGGTCTTCACGATCTCCCCATCGGGGTCGCCGGTGCTCGACCGAAAGCCGGGCACCGCTTTCGCGCGGTAGATCTTAGGCAGCCCGACGAGCTGACGCTGGACCTTCGTCGCCCGGCCGAGCAGGATCAGCAGCAGACCGGTCGCGAAGGGGTCGAGGGTGCCGGCGTGGCCGACCTTGCCGCCGCGCTCCCGGCGGACGAGATCGACGACGTCGTGCGAGGTGATGCCGGCGGGCTTGTCGTAGAGCAGCACCGCCCCACCGCCGTCGGCGGAGCCCGCCATCACTCGCCGAGCTGGGAGACGACCTCGCCGCAGAGGAAGGAGACGAGGTCGTCGAGCTCGAGGTCGGTCGAGAAGCCGGCGGCGCGCTTGTGGCCCCCGCCCCCGTTCTTGCGGGCGATCGCCGAGACGTCGACCTCGCCGTCGCTGGAGCGGAGGCTGACCTTGCGGGCGGCGCGGCCGCGGTTGCCGAGGTCGCGGACGACCGCCGCCACCTTGGTGCCCTCGATCGAGCGCAGGAAATCGATCACGCCCTCGGTCATCTCCTCGCCGGCGCCGGTCTCGGCGTAGTCGGCGCTGGTGATGTAGGTGATCGCCAGCCGCTCGCCGCAGTGGCGTTCGATCGACTCGAGGGCGCGGGAGACGAGCCGCACCTTCTCCATCGGCACGTGCTCGTAGAGCCGCCGGTAGGTGTCGTCGACGTCGACGCCGGCGTCGATCAGCTCCGCCGCGACCCGGTGGGTATGGGCGTTGGTGTTGTCGTACATGAAGTTGCCGGTGTCGGTGATCAGCCCGACGTAGAGCGCCGCCGCCATCTCCGGCGTGATCGTCGCCCCCATCAGATGGGCGAGGTCGTAGACGATCTCCGCCGTGCAGGAGGCTTCGACGTCGACCAGGTTGAAGTCGCCGAAGCGGGTGTTGTCGTGGTGGTGATCGATGTTGATCACGTCGTGGTCGCCGGCAGTGAGGAAGTCGACCGGCATCCGGTCGATGTTGCCGCAGTCGAGGAAGACGACGGTGCGGTCCGCCATGTCGGCGGGCGGCTCGTGGAAGACCTCCTCCAGGGGCAGGAAGCGGTACTCGATCGGCAGCGGGAACTCCTTCGCGGCGAGGAACATCACCGAGTCCTTGCCGAGCTGGGTCAGCAGGTGGTGCATGCCGAGCAGCGAGCCGAGGGCGTCGCCGTCGGGGCCCTCGTGCGCGGTCAGCAGGAAGCGATCGCGTGAGCGCAGCTCGGCACCGACGCGCTCGAGGTCGGAGGTGGCGACGCTGGTGCCCTCGGCGGCCATCACCGCTCTCCAGCCTCGCCCTCGGGCTCGTCCTCGAGCAGCTTCGAGATCCGTACGCCCTGCTCGATCGTGTCGTCGTAATGGAAGGTCAAGGTGGGGGTCCGCTTCATCCGGGTCTCGGCCGCGATCCGGGATTGGATCACCCCGTGGGAGGACCGCAGGCCATCCAGCGTAGCCGCTCGATCATCCTCCTCGCCGAGGACGCTGACGAAAACCTTGGCCGTTCGGAGGTCTGGGCTGGTTTCGACTGCGGTCACGGTCACGAAGCCGATGCGGGGATCGCTGAGGTCGCTCGAGATCGCCGCGCCGACGACCTCGCGGAGCACCTCGTTGATGCGGCGCATGCGAGGGCCGGGCATTGCGGGCCACCTACTCCAGCGTTTGCTCGACCTGTTTCGTCTGGAAGAACTCGAGCACGTCTTCCTCCTTGACGTCGGCGTAGCCGTCGAGGACGATGCCGCACTCCTGACCTTCCTCGACCTCCTGCACGTTGTCTTTGAAGCGGCGCAGGGAGCCGAGCTTGCCGGTCCAGATCACCGTTCCCTCGCGGATCAGGCGGACGCTGGCCGAGCGCACCGCTTTGCCCTCGGTGACGATGCAGCCGGCGATGCGGCCGACCTTGGAGGCTTTGAAGGTCTGTTTGATCTCGGCCTCGCCGACCGTCTCCTCGACCTCGACCGCCTCCAGCAGGCCCTCCATCGCGTTGCGCAGGTCCTCGGTGATTTTGTAGATGACCGAGTAGGTGCGGACGTCGACGCCCTCGCGCTCGGCGGCGCGGCGAGCGTCGGCCAGCGGCCTGACGTTGAAGCCGATGATGATCGCGTCGGAGGCCGAGGCGAGCATCACGTCGGACTCGTTGATGCCGCCGGTCTGCGAGTGGATGATGTTGATCGCGACCCGCTCCTGCGGGACCTTGGCGATCTCGTCCTGGAGCGCCTCCAGCGAGCCGGCGACGTCGCCCTTGAGGACGATGTTGAGCTCCTTGATCTCGCCCTCCTGGGCGCGGGCGAAGACCTCATCGAGGCTGACCTTGCGGGCGTTGCGGCGGGCCAGCGCCTCACGCTGGAGGCGGTCGGCGCGCTCCTGGGCGAGCTGGCGCGCGCGGCGGTCGTTCTCCACCGCCTGGACGAACTCGCCGGCGTCGGAGACGCCGTCGAACCCGAGCACCTCGACCGGCATCCCCGGCCCCGCTTCCTCGACACGGGCGCCGGTGAAGTCGTGCATCGCCCGCACCCGGCCCCACTGCGGCCCGGCGACCAGCGAGTCGCCGACGCGCAGGGTGCCGCGCTGAACGAGGACGGTGACGACCGGGCCGCGGCCGGGGTCGAGCTGGGACTCGATCACCGTTCCCGAGGCGGGCGCGTCGGGGTTGGCGCCGAGTTCCTCGAGCTCGGTGACCAGCAGGATCATGTCGAGCAGGTTGTCGAGCCCCTCGCGGGTCTTGGCCGAGACCTCGGCGAAGACGGTGTCGCCGCCCCATTCCTCGGGCTGGATGCCCTCTTGGGCGAGCTCGGTGCGGACCCGTTCGGGATTGGCGCCCTCTTTGTCGATCTTGTTGACGGCGATCAGCATCGGCACATCGGCGGCGCGCGAGTGGTCGATCGCCTCCTTGGTCTGCGGCATCACGCCGTCGTCGGCGGCGACGACGACGACGGCGACGTCGGTGACCTTGGCGCCGCGGGCGCGCATCGCGGTGAAGGCGGCGTGGCCGGGCGTGTCGAGGAAGGTGATCGTCTTGCCTTCGTGGTGGACCTGGTAGGCGCCGATGTGCTGGGTGATGCCGCCGGCCTCCCCCGCGGCGACCTCGGTCTCGCGGATCGCATCCAGCAGCGAGGTCTTGCCGTGGTCGACGTGGCCCATGATCGTCACCACCGGGGGACGGTCGGTGAGATCCTCGACCGCGTCGTCGAACTCGGGCTCCTCCGGCTCCTCGTCGGCGGCGCTGACGATCTCCAGCTTGCGGTCGTACTCGTCGGCGATCGCCCGGATCGACTCGTCGGTGAGCGTCTGGGTCAGGGTCGCCATCTCGCCCATCATCATCAGTTTTTTGATCACCTCGGCCGGGGCGAGGCCGAGGCTCTCGGCCACCTCGCGCACGGTTGCGCCGGAGTTGACCTTGGTCGCCTCGGGCTCGGCCGGCGTCGCCGGGCTCGCCGGCGGCTCCTCCAGCAGCGGCCGGCGTCGGCGGCCGCCTCGGCGCCGTGGCGGCCGCTGCGGCGGCGGTCCGCCCATCTGGTCGCGGCGGGCGGCCTGGGAGTCGATCACGACCCGGCGTTTTTTCGCGCCAGCGCCGCCGCCGGTGGCGGCGCCCTGCTGCTGGCCTGCCGGTCGCACCGGTTTGGTCGAAGCCTGCGATTTGGGCGCCGCTTTCGCCGGGGCGGCCGCGGCCGGCTCTTTGGCCGGGGCTTGCCCGGCCGCCGGCGCAACGGCTTTTGGCGCCGGCGCCTCGGCTTTGGGCGCTGCCTGAGGAGCGGCCTGCTTTGCCGGCGCGTCCTTTTTCGCGGGAGCTTTCTTTGCTGCCGGCTGGGCGCCGCCGTTGCCTTTGGCAGCGGCGATCGCTTTCAGCGCATCGGCTTCCTCGACGCTCGAGGCGGCGGCCTTGGCCTCGATCCCGGCCGCCTTCAGCGCCGCCAGCAGCTCTTTGCTGCTGACTCCTTGCGCTTTCGCGATCTCGTGAACCCGCTTCTTAGCCACTCGCGCTACTCAGTCTCCTCGGCAACCGGTTCCGGCTCAACCTCGGGCTCCGCCTCTTCTTCTTCGGCGGCCTCGACGACCTCCTCGGCGATGCCCTCTTCGACCGCCTGCTCGTCGTCTTCGTCGACGATCTCCTCGGCCGCAGACGCGTCCACCGCCTCGTCCTCGGCCGCCTCGACGAAGTCGGCCGCGGCGCGGGCGACGATCTCGTCGATCTGCCCCTGGTCGGCGTCGGGGTCGGCGAGGATCTCGACCTCGGCGTCGGAGACGGCGGCGAGAACCGCGACCTGGCTGGTGTCGAAGCGCGAGAGCGCCTGGTGCTGCGGCAGGCCGCAGTAGGTCGAGCCCGGGATCGCCGCGTTCGGGCAGCGGCGGCCGTTCGAGAGCACCGCCAGGCAGCGGCCGTCGAAGGCTTCCTCGCCCTCGATCTCGATCTCCTGTTCTTCGGAGGCGAACTCGGTCTCGGACTTGATGTCGACGCGCCAGCCGGTGAGGCGGGCGGCGAGACGGGCGTTCTGGCCGTCGCGGCCGATCGCCAGCGAGAGCTGGTCGTCGGGGACGATCACCGTCGCCTGCCGCTCCTCGTCGTCGACGATCACCTCGCGCACCCGCGCCGGCGAGAGCGCTTTGGCGACGAAGCGGGCGGGCTCGTCGTTGTGGGGAATGATGTCGATCTTCTCGCCGCGCAGCTCGGAGACGACCATCCTCACCCGCGAGCCGCGCGGGCCGACGCAGGCGCCGACCGGGTCGACGCCGTCGGCGTGGGAGACAACGGCGATCTTCGAGCGGTAGCCGGGCTCGCGGGCGACGCCGACGATCTCGACCAGCTTGTCGGCGATCTCCGGCACCTCGAGCTCGAACAGGCTCTTGATCAGCTCCGGGCTGCGGCGGGAGACGACGATCGCCGGCCCTTTGGTCGAGTCGGAGACGTCGGTGATCACCGCCTTGACCCGCATCCCGTGGTCGTAACGCTCGTTGTAGACCTGCTCGGACTTCGGCAGCAGCGCCTCGACCCGCTCGCGCAGCTGGACCAGCGTGTAGCGCTTGTCGGACTGCTGGATGATCCCGGTGATCAGCTCGCCGACCCGGTCCTGGTACTCGTCGTACATCATCTGCCGCTCGGCCTCGCGGATCCGCTGCAGGATCACCTGCTTGGCGGTCTGGGCGGCGATCCGGCCGAAGTCTTCGGGGGTGACGTCTTTGGTTTTGATCTGGCTCTCGTAGGGGGCCAGCATCTCCGGATCAAGCTCGGGGTCCTCGGGTTCGCGCATTTCGCCGGTCTCCGGGTCGACCTCGGGCTCCTCCTGCTGCTCGGCCGCCTCGGCCAGCAGTTTCTCCTCCAGCTCGGGCGGCAAGATCAGTTCGAAGACCAGGTACTCACCGGTTTCGTGGTCGAGGTCGACGCGCGCGTATTTGGCTGCTTCGGGAGTCTTCTTGTAGGCCGAGAGCAGAGCGTCCTCGAGGGCGTCCATCAACTTGTCGGCGGAGATTCCCTTCTCCTGCTCGAGCGTTTTGATCGCTTCGACGATTTCCTTGCTCACTGGGGTGACTCCTCGGGGTTGGAATTGGTGCTCTTGCGGCCGTACTTGGGGCCAGGGGACGAGACCTCGAGCGAGTAGTCGGTCAGCAGGTGGCTGAGGTGCCGGGTGACCTGTTCGCAGCGCGCCAGGTCGACCCCCTCCGGGTGGTCGATGAAGATCCGCAGCGCCTCGCTGCCGGGGCGCTCCACGGCGACCACGTCGAGCTCGGAATCGAGCTCGGACAACTGCTGCTGAATGCTCTGTTGGAGGTCGTTCATATCGGTGGCAAACCCTGATTCGGCCGTAAAAAAAGTGGGCCAGGCCCACTTCGCGGTACTGCTCAGACAGGAAGCTTGCAGCCAGTATAGCTCGGCCCGGATGCCGGGCAAGCGCCTATTTCGCCTGCAACCCGGCGTGAGTGCGGAGCTCGTCGACCTTGGCGAGGATCGTCTCCGCGATCGCGTCCTTGGCGGCGATCGGGACCTCGGCCTCGGTCTCGCGGTCGATCAGGGTGACAGCGTTGTCGGCGCTCTCGAACCCGATCGCCGGGTCGGAGACGTCGTTGAGGACGATCAGGTCGACGTCCTTACGGGTCAGCTTCTGGCGGGCGCGGCCGACCGCGTCACCGCCGTGCTCGGCGGCGAAGCCGACGATCGTCTGGCCCTCGACCCGCGTCGCCGCCAGGGCCGCAAGGATGTCCTCGGTGGGCTCCAGGTGCAGGTCGAGCCCGTCGGCGCGTTTCATCTTCTCGGCCGCCGCGGCGGCCGGGCGGAAGTCGGCCGGCGCCGCCGCCATCAGCAGCACGTGGGCGTCGGAGAAGGCCGCGCTCGCGGCTTCGGCCAGCTGCGCCGCGGTCTCGACGTCGACCCGCTTCACCCCGGCCGGCTCGGGCAGGGCGACGTTGGCGGCGATCAGGGTGACGTCGGCGCCGCGGCGGCCGGCGGCCTCGGCAAGCGCGATTCCCATCCGGCCGCTGGAGCGGTTGCCGATGAAGCGCACCGGGTCGATCGGCTCGCGCGTGCCGCCGGCGGTGACCAGCACCCGCAGGCCGTCCCAGGGCTTCTCGCCAGTCGGCAGCGCAGCCTCGATCCGGGCCAGCAGGCGCTCGGGGTCGGGGAGGCGGCCGCGACCGCGCTCGCCGCGCGAGGCGAGCCTGCCCTCGTCGGGCTCGATCACCTCGACACCGCGCTCGCGCAGCGTCGCCAGGTTCGCCTGCGTCGCCGCGTCGGCGTACATGCGGTCGTTCATCGCCGGCGCCACCAGGCGCGGCGCCGCGCAGGCGAGGAAGGAGGTGGTCAGCATCGAGTCGGCGGCGCCGGCGGCGAGCTTGGCGACGGTATTGGCCGAGGCCGGGGCGACGAGGAAGGCGTCGCAGTTGGCGGCCAGCTCGAGGTGGGAGATCGGGTCGTGGCCGGGCGCGTCCTCGCCGGGGAAGGCGCCGCGCATCGGGTCGCGCTCGAACTCGGAGAGCAGGACCGGGGCGCCGACGATGCCCTCGAAGGAGGCGGCGCCGACGAACCGGGTCGCCGTCTCGGTCATCAGCACCCGCACGCCGTGGCCGGCGAGCGTCGCCAGCCGGGCCAGCTCGAGCGCCTTGTAAGCGGCGATCCCTCCGCTGACGCCAAGCAGGACACGGGCCATCTGTCTTCGGCTCCTCGGGTCAGGCCCCGAGCCGGGGCACTAGCTGCGGTACTCGTATTTGAGCTTGCCCTCGGCAAGCTCCTCGAGCGCCATCGTCAGGTAGTTCCCCTCGGCGTTGGTCTCGACCATCGGCGGCGGGTACTCCCCGAAGCCGCCCTCACCGAGGTTGTGGAAGTAGCTGTTGATCTGGCGCGCGCGCTTCGCCGAAACGACGACGGCGGCGTAATGCGAGTCGGAGTGCTCCAGAAGCTTGTCTACGCGTGGTTTGATCATTCGGCGGCGGAGTGTAGATGATCAGTCGCACGGACCCTTGCCGAGCTCCGCGCGCACGATTCCCACCAGCTCCTCGACCGCCTTGCCAAGGTCGTCGTTGACGACGTGATGGTCGAAGTCCCCCTGCGATGCGAGCTCGATTTCCGCCGTCTCGAGGCGTTTGTCGATCGCCTCGGCGGAATCGGTGCCGCGGCCGGCGAGGCGCTGGCGGAGGACCGCCGGGTCCGGCGGCGCGATGAAGATCTGGATCGATTCCGGCATCGCCGCGCGGACCTGGGTCGCGCCCTGGACCTCGATCTCGAGCACGACCGAGTGGCCGGCCTCGATCCGTCGCTCGACCTCCGAGCGCAGCGTCCCGTAACGGTTGCCGCTATAGGTGGCGAACTCGAGGAAGTCCTTCTCCTCGACCCGGTGCTCGAACTCCTCGGGGCTGAGGAAGTGGTAGTCGACTCCGTCCTCCTCCCCGGTCCGCGGCTGCCGCGTCGTCGCCGAGATCGAGAGCTCGAGGTTCGGGCAGCGCGCCAGCAGCTCCTTGATCAGGGTGCCCTTGCCGACCCCCGACGGGCCGGTGATGACGAAGACCTTCGAAAAAGACATGCGGGCGCCGATACTGACCGGCGCGGCGGTCGTCTAACTAGCGACGGAGAAGCGAGACGAGCTCTGCCCGTTGACGCTCGGAAAGGCCACCGATCGTCTTCGACGGTGAGATCCGGCACTGGTTGAGTATTCGATTGGTCTTCACGCGTCCGTACTTGGGAACGGCGAGGAGCATGTCGAAGACCTTCGCGGTGAGGACGTACTCGGGCGGATCGAGCAGGATCGCGTGGATACTGGCGCGACTCGCCTTCAGGTCCTTCTTCAGTTTGGCGCGGGCGGTGCGGATGTCGTTCGCCCGCTTCAGCGCCTCCATCCTCTGATCGAGTGACCTTTCGGGGGCCGCGAGCGAGGTTTTGACTGGAGGGGCTGCCATGTGGGCGGCGAGTATAGCCGCGAGCCGGGCACGTGCAAGGGGCCGGGGGGCATTTGCCCATGAATTCATCTCAACCTCTACTCGAGGTCTAGAGGCTTGATGCGGGTTCACCGTCCGTCGTAGGCGGCGAGCGCCCGCGCGGGCCTGCCGATCAGGGTGTTGACGTAGATCCCGAGCGTGAGCGCCAGCAGCCGCTGGGCGATGCGCTGAA
>Ga0081540_1000040_pt1 | contig 136968 bp, 123 predicted proteins | sample TabmetS2T1R1_FD_71024 | JGI IMG/M metagenome (GOLD analysis project Ga0081540, IMG submission 71024) | Tabebuia heterophylla rhizosphere microbial communities from the University of Puerto Rico - S2T1R1 | ecosystem: Host-associated > Plants > Roots > Rhizosphere ... | reverse complement strand
TGCCCAGCCACGCGCACCTTCGTGCAGCTGCACCAGCCGGCACCAGAGTCAGCTTGGGGACAACTGCCGTGAGCAGATGCGAGAGAGTGGGTGCCGGAATTGTCGCTGGGGCTTCAGGATAACAACCCGTGTTTATTCTACTACCCGACGCGCCTGCACTAGCCCAGCTTGAGTCAAAAGACTTGGTGTAGATGTGTCAAATTTTGCCGGAGGCGAGTTGGATTTGATCGAGGCATGCGCTGAGCTGTGTTTCGAGTTTGTGGAAGGCTCGTTGGAGGGGGCTGGCGACCGCGCGTAGGTCGGGAAGAGCGGCAGCCAAACCCGGGCGCAGGAGTCGATTGTAGACACGGGTGAAGAATAGAGCGACCCGAACGCCGAATTTGGTGACACGATAGCGGAAGCTGCGGGGGACACGCTCGATCAGGCGGTGCAGGCGCAGGCGGCGCAGTTGATAGGTGGCGACGCCTTGAGGGATTGCTTCGGGATCGCGTGCGGACAAGGCCGCAAGGTGCCGGCGCAGATCGGCTGAACGGAAGCCTTCTGGGAGTTGCCGGAACAGGATGAGGGCCTGCAAGAGCTGATGGACGCGCAGATCGGCGAAGCGCAGGCCGGAGGCGCGTTGGCGACCTGCCGCAACCGGGTTGTTGATGGTCTGGAAGGTGTGTTCGGCGAGTAGACAGTCATGGCTGAGGCGTTCGACCTCGAGCAACCGGCGATTGGCCGCAAAGCCGATCTGGCGCAGTTTCGGGAGATTGTGAAGACGCCTGCCGATCCCGAAGTCGTAGGTATTGTTGATGGTCGTCTCGGTGCGTAAGGCGCGCTGTTCCTTGTGGTACTGCTTGATGCGCGTGTCCTTGTAGTAGACGATCAAGGATGGGGTGACGTCCTGCGTGACGATGCGGGTGCGAAATCGCCCCGGCGTTCTGCGCGAGGTCCTGCGCTTGAAGATCAGTTGCACCTGCTCGGGTCGGCCGAGATCGAGGTTCTCACGGATCACCTGCTCGAAGAATAGGCGGCCGTGCTGAGGTTGATCGAGCACCTGGGTCAATGAGAATTCGGCCTGTAGGACTGAGAGGTCGTAGCGATAGCCGGCTTTACGATCCGCCGCCGTGAACGGGTGTGGAAGGAGGCGCAGCCACTTACGCAGCAGGGCATCGATCTTCTGGGCCGATAACCCGTCGCAAATCTTCTGCAACCGTTCGGGGTCGGTGCAACTGAAGATGCCGTTGTCGAGGGCCTCGAAGGCGATGCCTTGTCGTGTGAGCTGGCGCTTGGCGTATTCGTGACCGTTCAGGCATAGCTTGGCATTGAACGGAAAGTAGGTGCAGAACTTGAGAAAGAACGGACCGAAATCGCGGTCCACCGCGTAGATGTAATAGTGGTTCACCATGGCGGTCGACCTCACGATCCAGGGGTAGGGCCGGCCGGTCGTCGGGCTCCGGCGCTTTTCGGTGCGGAACACCGGTGCCTTCTCCTGCGCCTTACCAACGAACACCACGCCTTCCTCACGCGCAAAGCGACGCAGATGCTCGCTCATCACGGCGTCCTTGCGCTCGCCTTTGCGGAATTGCACCAGAGGAATCCCGTGCTGCGCTACGAAGCTTTCCAGCTTTGCAACGAAGCCCCGGCTGATGGGGCTCATCAGGGCTGCTGACGGTAGCGGCTGCCCGCGATGCCCGCGAAAGAACTGTACAACGCCCGGCTCGGTTTGCAGGCGGGGCACATAGATATTGAGGTACATCCGATCGATCCCCTCGACCGAAAGCTTCACATGCTGGCTGAGGATATCGGCCACGCTTTGTGCTATCATCCGCCTGGCTCCGGTCGTGCGGTTTTGCCTCTCGAAGGCGTTTAGACCGTTCACCGGTCCTACTGAGCCTGGTTTTACCAGAGCTCGTCATGAACCTGCGATCGGAGCCGCAGCCGCCACATGTCTCGTCGGTCTGAGGCGGAGCCTCGCTAGATCTGGGTCCCCGGAAGCCCCGAAAGCCATGGGGGTGGACGCGGGGGCCCACAAGGTTGCGGCCGGCAGCTAAGGCTGCACCTCAGACCCGGACATGCCTCGTTCCGCCCGGCGATTGCTCCTTCACAGCTGTTGCGGGCAGTGACCACGCGCATTGTGAACGTGGTTCGCCGGAGCCTTTTGGCCGTACCGAGCCCGTTGCGGTCCCTCCATACTTTCCACCGGGCAATCCCAGTGTTTGCCCTGATGCCCGCGTCGCAGCTTAGACGCGTAACGATGCTACCGGTCTTTCACTGAGCCATTTCCATCTCGTGTTGATGAAACCGGCCCCTGGCGTTGCACGTATGGCTGGTCACAGGAATGACGAAATGCAGATCTCGCAGCAAGCGACGGCGCGTGGGGCCCCGTCGGGTGTCCGGCAATGGGTTGCACCGATTGGCCTCACCATCGCGATGGGTGCCGCCTATTTCGTCGCCGCCCAGTTCAGCTTGGCCCTATTGGCCAAACCGGATGGCCTCGCGGTGTTCTGGCCGGGATCGGGGCTCGCCGCCGGAACGTTGATTGCGATCGGTTCTTTGGCGCGCCTGCCCGTCGCCATCGGGGTCGCGATTGCCAGTGCCGCGGCGAGCCTCCTGAGCGGTCAAAACCCTGCCGCAGCAATCGTATTTTCCCTCTGCAATGCCGGCCAAGCCGTGCTGGTCGCTTGGCTGATTGAACGTCGTTTTGGCAAGGACTTTAGGCTCGAAAGCCTTTCGAGCGTTGTTGGCTTCATCGTCGCGGGTGTCGCTGGTCCCGCCCTCTCGGCGATCCCGGCGACGGCTGGCTTCATTCTCTTTCACACTTCCGAAGCGCCGCCTTTGACCACTTGGTTGAACTGGCTCGCCTCCGATGCGCTTGGCGTCATCATGGTGGGGCCATTGTTTATCGGCCTCGGCGCGCTCAGACACGACCGCCCGGAAAAATGGGAGCTGCTGGAGGGCATCCTCACGCTTGCCGCTCTGGCGCTGATGAGCGCCGTCGCGTTCAGCTCCCCGCTGCCCTACTGGTACACTGTCCTGCCGCTGGCTTTGCTCTTGCCGGTGCTTCTTGCAGCCCACTGTCGACCGGTGTTTGCCGCTGCCGCGGCCTTGATCCTGGGGTTCGCCGTCGTCTGGACCACCACGTTCGGGATGGCGGCCTTGGATGGGCCCAAGAGCTTGCACGACCGCACTTACGCCGCCCGAGCAACGCTGCTTGCCATTTCGACCTGCATGCTCGTGCTCGCGGCGCTTTTCGCCGAGCGGCGACGCAACGAGGCGGCCATCAACGAAAGCAGCAATCGCCTTCAACTCGCCCTTGACGCTGCAAAGCTCGGGGTCTGGAGCGTGGATCTTAGGACCGATCGCTTCGAATGCGATGCTCGTGACAGCCTCATTCACGGGCACACTCCCGGCGCGCCACCTCGAACGATCGGGGAAGCAAAAGTTTTCGTGCATATGGAAGACCTGCCGAGCGTCGACGAAGCCTTCATCGCTTCTCGTCGTGCCGGTGATAACTTTCGAGCCGAATATCGCCTGGCGCCGATCGCCTGTGGTTCGGCCTATCCCGAGGAGCGCTGGGTCGCGATTGAAGGCGCCTACATTCGCGCCGGCAATGGTGAGCGCGAACGATTGCTTGGGGTCAGTCGTGACATCACCGACCTCAAACGAGCACAGCGCGCATTGGCGGAGCGCAATTTGCAGCTTGCGCTCGCGGGAAAGGCCGCCCTCGTGGGCAGCTATTCCTACGATGTCAATACCGACGCTATGCAGGTTTCCGAGGGCTATGTGGCGGTACATGGGCTGGCCGAGGGAACCAAGGTGACCACGCGTAGCGAATGGCGCGCCCGGATCCACCCCGAGGACTTGGACCGCGTCGAGGAGTTGCGAAATCAGGCCTTTCATGAACGCAGAGGCGAATATGGCTTTGAGTATCGGGTCATCCGCGGCGAACGGCAGGTTCGCTGGATCGAAGCTCGAAGTTTTATTCTGTACCGCGACGATGGCTGTCCGCAGCGGATCGTGGGCGTCGACATTGACATCACCGAGCGCAAGCAGGCGCAAGAACACCGAGATATCTTGAATGCCGAGCTAGACCACCGGGCAAAAAACTTGCTCGCAACAGTAGGTGCGATCATCACTCAGACGCAAAATGCCAACTCATCGATGCCGGATTTCGTCTTCGCACTCGATCGGCGCATTGCTTCGTTGGCAAGAGTGCACGAGTTACTGAGCTGCAACCGCTGGCAGGGCGTGTCCTTGCGCGAGATCGTCAGACGCGAATTTGCCCCCTACGCTGCGGACAATATCGCGGTCAAGGGTCCAAGCGTCCTGCTGACTGCAGAAGCCGTCCAGCCGCTGGCAATGGTGTTTCACGAGTTGACGACAAACGCGGCAAAATACGGGGCGTTTTCCAACCGCAGCGGCCGCGTCGCCTTGTCATGGTGGTGGTTGCGCAAAGGATCGCACGAGCGCTTGGCGATCGATTGGCGTGAGACGGGCGGCCCCGTGGTGACCAGTCCAAGCCAATATGGCTACGGCACAAGCATCGTTCGTGAACTCATTCCCTTCGAGCTCGGCGGCGAGGTCAGTCTCATTTTCGCCAGCGATGGTTTGCGGTGCCAAATGGAAATTCCATCCGACTGGATCAGTCCCGACGGCGCCCAGGAACCGATTTCCCAGCAGCCGAGCGGGCTCATCGCCACCGAAGCCATGCTAACGGTCAAACTCGCTTCTTCCGTGTAAAATGCGGACAGGGGCTCGTTGCCGCCTTGCCGCCGACGGCTTGGCACCGCGTCGGCGGTAGAGGGCCCTTGCCATGTCATGGACGTGTCATCGTGCTCGCGCAGCATGTCGCCGTTCGCGAGGGGGGAGGTCTGCTATGGTCCGGTCTTTTCAACGTGCGCTCACGCGTCGCGGCGTCGTTACAGGTCTTGCCGCCACGGCGGCGGCAGGCGCCGGTAGTGGCGTCTTTGCGCCCTATTTGAGTCGGGCCAACGATCGAGCGGTGCTGACGCACGGCCTGCAGTCGGGCGACATTTCGGGCTCCTCGGGTGTCGTCTGGGCGCGCGCGGATCGTCCCTCACGCCTCAACATCGAGGTGGCGAGCAGCGACAACTTCAAGGAGATCCTGCATAAGGTCTGGGTGGACGCCTTGCCCGAGACGGATCTCACCGCCAAAGTCGCCATCGATGGTCTGCCGGGGGGCCAGGACATCTTTTACCGCGTTACGCCGCAAAATCATGCCGAGCCCAACATTTTGGGCGAAACCTTGGTCGGTCATTTCCGCACCCCGCCCGCCGACAAACGCAGCGTGTCGTTTGTTTGGTCGGGCGATACCTGCGGGCAAGGCTGGGGTATCGACGAGGCCCGTGGCGGCATGAAGACCTATGCCACGATGCTCAAGCATCGCCCCGATTTTTTCATTCACAACGGCGACACAATTTACGCCGATGGGCCCATACCAGCCGAGATAAAGCTAGCAAACGGCGAAATCTGGAAGAACCTGACCATCGAGGAGAAGTCCAAGTGCGCTGAGACGCTGGCCGAATTCCGTGCCAACTACAAGTACAACCTCCTCGACAACAACCTGCGTGCCTTCAATGCGGCGGTGCCGATCTTTGCCCAGTGGGACGATCACGAGGTAACCAACAACTGGTGGCCCGAGGAGCCGCTCACGCGTGCCGAGCATGCACGCAAAAAGTACACCGAGAAGAACATGCTCGTGATGGTGGCCCGCGCGGCCCGGGCCTTTCATGAGTATATGCCCGTCCGGCCCGAGCCATCCGAGCCGGGCCGGGTTTATCGCAAGATTGCCTACGGTCCACTGCTCGACGTCTTCATGATCGATATGCGCAGCTACCGCGGGCCCAATGGCGAGAATCGTCAAGCCACCTATGGGCCCGATGCATATTTCCTGGGGCCAACCCAGGTTGCCTGGCTAAAACGCGAGCTCAAGGCATCGCGCGCGACCTGGAAGGTGATCGCGGCCGACATGCCCATCGGGCTTTACGTCGTCTATGATGGAGACCGAAAGTTTGGCAGCGAGGCCGTCGCCCAAGGTGACGGCGGTGTGCCGCTCGGCCGTGAGCTCGAAATTGCCGATCTTCTCGCCTTTATCAAACGCGAGAAGATCGCAAATACCGTGTGGTTCACCGCCGACGTGCACTATACCGCCGCTCACTATTACGATCCCAACAAGGCCAAGTTTCAGGATTTCGATCCGTTCTGGGAATTCGTGTCCGGACCGATCCACGCCGGCTCCTTTGGGCCAAACGATCTCGACGCCACCTTCGGGCCGCAACTGATGTACGTGAAGGCACCGTCAAAAGAGCAAGGCCAAAACCTATCACCCGCCTTCGACCTGCAATTTTTCGGGCATGTCGCCATCGATGGGACGACCGAACAAATGCACGTCAGCTTGCGCGATTGGAATGATGCGCTGCTCTGGGCCAAAACCTTGGATCCGCAAAAAGCCTAGCCGTTCCTGAGCGCCGGGAGGGCGATGGCAGCAACCGAAGGTCCAGAATTGGTTCGCGCAGGCAACGGCGCGAACCTTAAAGGCTCGCGCCTCGAGCGCACGGGGCTTGGCGTGTTCAGCTAGAACGGAAACTCGACCTCGAGCCTGGTCCGGAGCGCGCCTTTCTCGGTTTCAGACGTCGCCCCGAATAGATATCCGGCTTCATACTTGACTTTGCCCTTGCCGAAGACATCGGCGAGGCTGACGCTGCCCGCAAACATCGGGCCCATACGAAATTGCTGGTCGTTGAAGCGACCGGCGTGGTTGATGTCCTCGATCTCGCCGTAAAATTCGATGCCGGGCTGGAAATACTGGTTCAAGCGGTAGCGGGTCTGCCAGGCATAGGAGACCGTGTCGATCGGTTCGGCTTTGCTGCCGAGCTGCTTTTCCCAAAACAAATTGAGCGTATGCAACCAATTCATATGCTCCTTTTGGAACAGCAAACCGAGTTCGACCGTATTGGGGTCGTCGCGCTTGGTGGCACGCGCGAACTCGGCAAAAATAGCAAAGTCGAGCCAGTACTTGCCCGGTTCCGTCAGCATGAAATAATTCTCGAAGGTGGTGGCTTCCCATTGCGTGGTTTCGCCGGGATGACGTTCGATCTCGCCTTCGAGTTCGACGAACCAGAATGGCAGGATACCGACGCCGACCTCGACGGGGCTGCTGACGTCGTGGTTGCGGTCGGCTCGTTTGTCGAAGGTAGTCGAGAAGTTGTGCTCAATCTCGACCTCGCGATAGTCGATGTTGGGATAGCGGATTTTGAATTCCGCCTTGGCGGCATCCGCCCACAACAAACCCGTCAAACTCGCTGCGGTGGCGATCGCAATCATGCCGGCACGCGCGCTTTGGCTCTGACCATGCTTCGACCGGGCCAACGACGACAACAACATGAGACCCCCCAGAACTATGACATAACAAAGGACTTGCACTCCGGCCGGGCGCGCCTCATAGCCGATCAGGCTGTGCAGCACTTTCCCGAACAGGCTTTTCTCGCTCAGGATGGACGTGGTGTCCCAGACCGGGCCACCGAGAGCGGGAATCAGGTCGGCCTGCACCAGGAAGCCCGCTGCTTGCGCGGCCAGGCCGGCCGTCAGCAGCAGGATCATCGCGTTCGTCACGCCGAACAGATAGCGCAGCGGTATGCGGAGGAGCCCGCGGTAAAGCAGCAGGCCGACGCCCATGCCACTGGCACCTCCAAGCAGTCCCCCCGCGACCATCTCGGCGGCGCTGCCATCGCCGGAGGACGCGATTCCGTAGAGGAACAGAACGGTCTCGGAGCCTTCGCGCAGCACCGCCGCGCCGGCGGCAACCGCAAGGGCATACAGGGGCCGATCGCCGGCCGCGACAGCCTTGCTGATCTCGCCCATCTCGCGCGATATTTCCCGCCCATGCTGCGACATCCATATTGTGTGCCAACTGAGCATGATTACCGCCACGATCAGGATCGAGGCATTGAGAAGCTCCTGCCCGATGCCTTCGGCGGCAGCGGTGATGGCACCGGCAGAGGCGGCGACGATGCAGGCACCGGCGAAGCCAACCGCAACGCCGGAGCCCACCCACACGCCGCGTCCTGCCACGCCATAGGTGGCAGCCATGATGATGCTCACCACCAAGGCCGCTTCAAGCGTTTCGCGGAAGACGATGACGGCGGTCGAAAGCATGGGCGTTCCCAGCCCTCGTCCTGACTGTTACTTGGCGACCAGGCGCCCGCGTGTCGACTGATGAAAGTCGTCGAAGAATGGATAGCTGCCAGGCGCCAACGGCCCAATGTAGATGACCGCGCTCTGTCCCGGCGGCACCACCTTTTCGCGGTTGAGCTCGGCGCTCTCGAATTCGGCCGCCACCTTGCGTGCGTTTTTGACGCGCAGCTGGAATTTGACGCCAGCCTTCACATTCAAGGTGCTCGGCTCGAAACGATCGTCGTGGATCGTAACAGCGTAGCTCGCCTCTTGCGTCGATGCCGTTGGCGATGCCGCCGGTAGCATCAACACCGCGGCAATAAAAATAGCTGCGTACCGAAACGTCATCCGAGCACCCAACGCATCTACAAAGAGAGCAACCCGAAGGCGCGCCGATGTTTAAAAAGTGGTATTATAGAGTCAACAAATATGTTTTAGAGCTAGAACAATTACAAACGCGCCGTTCCCTTCAATGCCGCGCCAGAAAACCGGCTCCTGCACCGTCCTGGCTTGGTGCCGGTCGCAAGCGATGCCGCGCCTTTCAAGCGGACTTACCCGCGCCGATGGCGGGCACAGCCTCGGTCGGGCCGCAAGGAGTTGCACCGATCAGACTCGACAAAAGTCGCATGCACCGCTTTGCCGCACCGCTCCCACCTTATTTTGCCGGTGACGGCACAGCATCGGCGGGCCTGCCAAGGCGCGAAATATGACGAGCCGACGCGATCTTGCCTGCAGTCATTTGCCGCGGATCCTGTGACCTGCTGGCAACGACCGCGGTCGCAAGGATCACCGCCGCCGGCCGCTGCGATGCCGGGAAGGTTTTGCACCTTGGCGCGCGGTCGGGAGATCAGGGCGATTTTAAGGTCAAACGACGCAGCTGCGCCCGCAGCACAAGGTTTCCACAAACAAGAACGTGATTGGTCGCCTACGTCGGTCCGGGATATTCCGGCCCGCGCATTTCTCCGCCGGTAGACGCTTGTGAACCGGTAGACGCTTGTGATTTAGGAAGGCCGTTGATGGTGAATTTTTACAAGTTGCTCGGCGTATCGCGCGACGCGGATGGGGCGGCAATCAAAATTGCCTTTCGCGCATTGGCCAAAGTCCACCATCCCGACCTCAATGGCGGGGACAAGTTGGCAGAACGGCGCTTTCAAACCCTCAATTCGGCCTACGAGGTGTTGAGCAAGCCGAGCCGGCGCGCGGCCTATGATGCGGCGTTCGCCTTCGAGCGGGCCGCGGCGCGCAGACGCATCAAAAGTGCAGCCGTTGCCATGGCAGCCTCGTTCCTGCTGACCGTGACTTCGGGCCTAGCGTTGGCGGGCTGGATGCGAATTGAGGGAATTATCTAGCGGGGGCGCCGCCGCGGCGTGACGCGGCCTTGGCGGTGCGCGGGCGTCGCTGCGCGACAATTGCAGGGCACGTGTGGTCGGCGACCGGGCCGACGGCGACGGCAACGGGGTTTCTTGCCGGTCGAACCGCCAGACTACACCCTTGCGCCGGCTGCTGAGCCTGCCGACCGTGGCATCGTGTGCTTGCGAGCCACCCTGCTGCGCCTCGACCAGCACCAGGCACATGCGTCGCGGCCACACGCTCAAGATGGGCCGGCGGGCTTGGAGATCGACTGGATTTGCGTCAAGCCTGCCCGTCGGCGGCGCCGGCCCCAGCAACCCGCTGAACTCGTGGCTTTCTTGGCCGGCATCCACCCACCGAGCGGCCGCGCTTGGCGCCGCGCGGAACAAGCCCCGTGGCGTGGGATCGGCTGGCGTTTGCAGGACGCCGGCTCGGCGGCGGTTTGCCCTTCCAGGTCATAGCTGCCGCGGCGTGGCTCGTGCCGCTTTGCCTCGGGCCTTTACGCCCGGCTCGCGCCAACCCGGGCGATCCTATATCAGTGGCATTTGGGCCGCCGGAACGGCCGATTGGACGAGCGTGCGCGTCGGCAAGGATCGCATTACGAAAGGCCAGGAAGCCGCCGGTGGCAGGCGTGTGCGCCCATCCGGTCCACGGGCTCAAAGGGAGGACTTGCGCCAATGAAATTCACCGTTGGCCTCAAGCACAAAGGCAAGGTGAACCACGTCGTGGTGGACGCGGAAGACGCCCTCATCGCCGCCCTCAAGACCAAGGCGGAACTTCCCGAAGCGCTCATCATGTATGTGCGGCGACAAAATCGTCGTGGCGACGCGCGCCACCCGCCGTTGACGCGCGTAAAAGGTGGGCAGTGATGAAAGCTACGCCTTTTTTGTCCGCAGGACCGCGTTCACAAGTTCCCTAGTTGGAGCATTGATAGTAGCGGTCACGCCAATAGCTGCTGCCGGTACTTTGCCAACGATTATACTCATAGGCGCAGCTTGCGACGTAGCCTGCTCCGGCAAGCGGCAAGGCAACCCAAACGCCGTTGCGCCAATAGCCCCTGCGACCGTTGTGATAAACGTAGCGTCGATTGACGTCGCGCGTCACATTCCTGTTCACGTTGCCGTTGCGGTTGACGTTACGCGATACATTCCTGTTCACGTTGACGTTGCGGTTGACGTTACGCGATACATTCCTGTTCACGTTGACGTTGCGATTGACATGGGCGGATCGAAAAGCGTGACCGCCGCCCCCGCGAAAGCCGCCGCCGTGTCGGGCATCAGCCGCGCCCGGCAAAGCCGTCACGCCCAAAAGCAAAACAGGGCCGCAGCAGGCGAGACTGAGGAGCAATTGCCGCATGATTGACCTCCGTGACCGTGCCTTTACGGTCGACAACGTCGGTCAACCGCGAGGCGGCTGGAATCGGGAGTCTTCCCGATTTGACCCGGGGGCAACCTTGAGTGAGCCGACCGCGCGGGGTCTCCGCAGGCTCTGACGCTGCAGCGGTTGGCGTGGGAAGCGGGGCGCTCACGCGGTCAGGATTGACGGGCGCCTGGAACGGAGGAACCCATGGTGGTGCCAGGTGACGCAATCTCCGCGCCCGACGCCCGTCGGTCTCAGCCCGTCGCTCCGGGCGTGGTGCTGATCGCGATCTTGTGGCCTTGCTTTTGTTGCCCCGCATCTGCCGGCTTTGGCACGCTAATGGTCAGCACGCCGTCGCGAAATTGCGCGGAAACCTGGGCCGGATCGACCTGGTAGGGCAGCGTCAGCGTGCGTTGGAACGCTCCGTAGGAGCGCTCCATGCGGTGAAGCGTCCGGCCCTCCACATCTTTCTGCTCGTCGTGCTCGGAACGTTTTTCACCCTTGATGGTGAGCTGGTCACCCACCAACGACACCTCGATGTCGGCTTCCTTCACACCGGGCAATTCGGCGGTGAGTGTCACGGCCTTGTCGTCCTCGGCGATGTCGACGCGCGGGGCCAGCACGCCACCCATGCTGCGCCCGAACCAGTCCTCGAACAGCGAGTCGATTTGGCTTTTGAATCCCCGGAACTGTTCGGCCTCACGATGCCGATCGCCCCACGCCGGGAACCACGATTTGTTGACCATGGTGGACCTCCTATTTGTGATGCGCGGAGACGGCCTGCATCGCCTCCTTACTCAGGTTCCGCGGCGCCGCATTATAAAGATCGCCGAGGCTCAATATGCCTGTCATGCGCTTGTCGGCATTGATCACGGGCAGTCGGCGCACGTGCCGGCTCTGCATCAGACGTGCGGCCTCATCGAGTTCCTGTCGCTCCAAGCAGAACACGATCCCTTCCGTCATCACCTCGCGGGCGCATTGCGTCTTTGGATCAAGACCCGCGGCGAGGCATCGGCACACGATGTCACGGTCGGTCACCATGCCGACCAACCTGTCGTTTTCGCCGATCGGAATGGCGCCGATGTCATGCTCGCGCATCAGTCGTGCGAGCTCGACAATGGGCGTGCCGGGATCGACCCACCGCACACCCTTGTGCATGGCCTGTTTTACCTTCATGGACGGCTCCTTGCTTTTTGAAGTGCCGCCCCGTCACCAGGCATACAGGAATTTAACGCTCACTCGCCTCACGCGTTCCGGAACCGCCAGGCTTGCCCCGGGCTTTGGCAAGGCTCGAGCAGGATGGACGCCGGCAAATTCGGGTCGGCCGGTTGGTGCGCGCAGGCGTGGGGTCTCGCGCCGTTTGCATACCAAGGAGGGGCTCGACGCGGGTCGAGATTTGGCCGACAAATGCAAGGGGCGGCTTTGCAGAGCCGACCATTGCGCGGCCCAAGAACATTAGAAGTGCGCCAGAAGGGCGCCAGAAGCGCGTAAGGAAACCTACCGCGGCGGCCCAAATGGCGTGCTAAGCAGCCGCAGGCCTGGCGGCCATGGCCGCTCGGGCGCAGTGAGGGCATCCCGAGTGGCAAAATTCATCGTCAAAGCGACCGACAAGGGGTGGGAAATCCACCGGGACGATGTCTTGCTGCGCATCTACGCCTCCCGACGCGGGGCCTTGGCCGCGCTGGCAGGACTGCGGGCGGAATTGAAGGCAAAGGGGGAACGCAGTCTGATCAAGTTCGAAGCGCGGGCGGACCGGCCAAGGTCAAACTGAGCCTCGCGATCCGCGTCGGCCACCAATCTCGCTCAATTCTTGCGCGGATCTCCCCCAAAACGGGCTTGAGCGCAGCCTGCTGCAGCTGCCAATCATCCCTGTCCCGCTTGCCGCAGATTTTTAAGGCGGCACGGCCGGCGGCAGGAATGGGCAAACGAGGGGAAGCTTGCAATATGCGTTTGGGGCGCTTGTTGGTGGCGGCCGCCACCGCGCTGATCTCTTGGGCAATGGGTAGCGGTTTCGTCGGGGCCGCGCCGCCCATTAGCCTGCAACCCGACGGCAGCCTTAAGCTTGCCACCCGCACGCTGCGCTGTGGCGATGTCCGCAATGTGTTGGACCCGCGCTTGCTCAATCTCGGCATCTCCGTACCGGATGCGAAGCTCTTGGTCATCAATCCCGCCCTGGTTGCGCGCCAGCCGGGCACGGTGGGTTTGTTCGTTTATCATCACGAGTGCGGGCATCATCACGTCGGCGCTAGCGAGCTTGCTGCGGACTGTTGGGCCGTTCGTCGTGGCGTGCAGGAGGGCTGGCTCGATCGTCCGGGTCTGGCGCAGATCTGCAAGTCTTTTGGCAATGCGCCGGCCACCGCAACGCATCCCTCCGGGCCCCGACGTTGCAGCAATCTTAATCGCTGTTTCGCCGCCGCGGCGTCCAAGCAAGTACCTTGACGGCGGCCGAGGCCGTGGCGCGGGCCCAATCGGCCCCGGGCCGCGCCAACGGGCGGGCCGGATCCCCGTGCCTTTGCGCCAGCAATAGGGTCACGCCGTCCGACCGCGAACGGGAAAACTCTCGCTAGAATTCGCTTTGCAAAGGCCGCGGGCCTATGTTTGCTACGCCACGTCTCCCCGATTATCGCCGGCGGTTGGCAAGGGGAGGATCGGGCAGGGGCAGGCATCTAGAATTCAACGCGGAGTGGGGCCATGAGCGGTAGCATCTACATCCTCAATGGGCCAAATTTGAACTTGCTTGGTACCCGTGAACCCCACATTTACGGCCACGAAACCTTGGCCGACGTCGAGGCGGATTGCCGGCGCGTGGCCGCAGAATTCGGGCTCGCGATCACGTTTCGGCAAAGCAATGCAGAATTCCAGTTGATCGATTGGATTCATGAAGCGCGCCACAGCGCCAGCGCCATCATCATCAATCCGGGCGCTTTCACCCACACCTCGATTGCCATCATGGACGCGCTCAACGCCTGCACGTGCCCGATTATTGAGGTGCATATCTCCAACGTGCACAGGCGAGAATCCTTCCGTCATCATTCCTATGTTTCACTGACGGCGACCGGGGTCATGGCCGGTTTCGGCACGCATGGCTATCAACTTGCGGTTCGGCATGCCGCCCACCTGCTGAAGCACGGCAAGCCGTGAGGATTTTGGCCAAGCGTCTCGAACGCGAACGGCTCGGGCGATCTCAGTAGGTGATTTTGGCGATCGCGCGCAGTTCGTCGGAGGTCGTGGTACCGAAACCAAAGAACTCGAGATAGGCCGGAATTTGCTCAAATAGCATTTCGGTACCAACCTGGATGGCGCAGCCCCTTGCCTTGGCCAAGCGCAGAAAGGGGGTGTGCTCTTGCTTCATCACCACTTCCCCCACCAACGTCCCCGGATCGATCCGAGACACGTCCATCGGCAGCGGATCGCCATCCTGCATGCCCAGTGGCGTGGCATTGACGACGAGCTCGTAGCCGGCCGGATCCTTGGCGCCGGTCCTTACTTCGAGATGGCGATAGTGCGCGCCGAGCCGAGCGGCCAACGCCGCGGCGGCCGCCGCATTGGCATCAAACAAGCCGAGCATGCCGACTTGGGCGGCTGCAAGGGAAGCCGCGATTGCCGAACCAACGCCACCGCAGCCGACGACCAGCGCCCGTTTGCCGGCGGGGCTGCGGCCGGAGCGCTCGATACCGCGCACAAAACCCGCGCCGTCGAACATGTCGCCCAGCAGGGTGCCGTCGCTGCGTCGCAAAATGGCATTGCACGAGCCCGCAATTTTTGCCGTCGGCGTAACCTCGTCAAGCAGGGCCAGCGTCGTCACCTTGTGCGGCATCGTCACCAGGGCGCCGCGAATATTGGTCATGCGAAAGAGCGACTTGAGGAAAGGCGGATAGTCCTGCGCCTTGACGCCCATCGGCACGACCACGGCATCGATCCCCTTCTTCTCGAAATAGGGATTGTAGATCATCGGCGCCTTGAAGGCCTCGGTGGGGTAGCCAAGATGTGCGATCAAGCTCGTGGTGCCGCTGATCATGGTCGTCTCCAGTCACGACGCCCGCGCGAGGCCGTCATCGGCTGTGGTCGGCAATAGGATAAGGGAGCGCTTTCTGGCGAGCCAGCGCCAATGCGCCGCCCCAGCTTCGGGCGCTACGGGGTTCGCCACCCCCGGCAGAAATTGAGTGGAAGTCGTGCTGTTGGTGGCGCTAGTGTCGGCGCTGTCGAGGCGCCGAATAGTACGGGGAACGAACATGCCAGCTGCCCATCCGTTCGAAACCGATCTGGATCGGACGGGCGCCAACTTTGTGCCGCTGACGCCGGTGAGCTTTTTGCTGCGAGCCGCCACTGGCTTTGCCGACAAAACCGCCGTGATCGATGGCGAGCGGATGGTGAGCTACGGAGAGCTGTTCGAACGCGCCAAGCGTTTGGCCTCGGCACTCGCCCAACGTGGCGTCAAGCCGCTCGATACGGTGGCCATCATTGCCTCCAACATTCCCGAGATGATCGAGGCACATTTTGCCGTGCCGATGTTGGGTGCGGTCCTCAACCCGATCAACACCCGACTGGACGCTGCGACCATCGCCTTCTCCCTGAACCATGGCCAAGCCAAGGTCTTCATCGTCGATGGCGAGCACGCAGCCGTTGCCAAGGCCGCCTTGGCTCAAGTTCGCCAGGCCATCGATGTGATCGATATTGGCGTGCCCGGGCGATCCGCCGATCCGATCGGAAATATCGGCTACGAAGCGCTGCTCGCGACCGGCGATCCCAACTTCGCCCGCAAGCAACCGAGCGATGAATGGCAGTCCCTGTGCCTGCTCTATACCTCGGGTACAACGGGTGATCCCAAAGGGGCGGTATACAGTCACCGCGGCGCCTATCTATCGGCAATGGGTAATGCCCTCACCTTTGGGCTAAGCCCGGATAGCGTCTATCTGTGGACCTTGCCGATGTTTCATTGCAATGGTTGGTCCTTTCCATGGGCGGTCGTGGCCGCCGGCGGCACGCAGGTGTGCTTGCGCAAGCTCGAGCCGGCACGGATTTTCCACCTGATCGCCAAGCACGGGGTTACCCACCTTTGCGGCGCCCCGATCGTGCTCAACATGATTGCCAGCGCGCCCGCGGACCAGCGCGTGCCGTTTAGCCATAAGGTGCGCTGCGCGACGGGCGGCGCCGCACCGCCCTCTAGCGTGTTTCGGGCCATGGAAGCGCTCGGCTTCGAGGTGATCCACCTCTATGGCGCGACGGAAACCTATGGACCCGGCACCTTCTGCCTGTTTAACCCCGAATGGAACGCGCTTCCTGCCGAGCGGCGCCACGCCAACATGGCGCGCCAAGGCATCGCCTACCCGATGGTCGAAGGCGTGATGGTGGCCGATCGCACGACCATGCGGGAGGTGCCGCGCGACGGCAAGACCCTGGGCGAGATCATGATGCGTGGCAACACCGTCATGAAGGGCTATCTCGGCAACCGCAAAGCGACGCTTTCAACCCTGCTCGGCGATTGGTACGTCTCCGGTGATTTGGCGGTCTGGCATCCCGACGGCTACATCGAGATCAAGGACCGCGCCAAGGACATCATAATTTCAGGCGGCGAGAATATTTCGAGCCTCGAGGTCGAGGAGGTGCTCTACCGGCTACCGGCCGTGCTGGCAGCCGCTGTGGTTGCCCGGCCCGACGCAAAATGGGGAGAGACGCCGTGCGCCTTCGTCGAACTCAAGGCAAACACGCCGACGCTGACGGCGGCTGACGTCGTCGATTTCTGTCGCCAACACCTGGCCGGCTTCAAGGTACCCAAGACGGTGGTGTTCGGGGAGTTGCCGAAAACCTCGACCGGCAAAATCCAGAAGTTTGTCCTGCGCGAGAGGGCCAAGCAGCTTTGAGGGCGTCGCATCAACCGCATCGAACCGCAAGACCACAGCACGCGCGGCGCCGTGTGGGCTCTAGGCGGCGAATAAACCGGTGCCCGGCAAATCCGTGCTTTGGGCTTTCCTCAAGGGCTGGATCTCGCCAACAAGGGCACTATCAGGAGCGACGCTCACATGAGCTATGTCATATCCCTGCACGGGCTAAGCGCCCTCGTCACCGGGGCCTCGAGCGGCCTCGGCCGCGCCTTTGCCGGCATGCTCGCCCGCGCCGGTGCCGCCGTGGCGCTCGCCGCGCGGCGGCGGGACAGTCTTGATGAGGTGCGCCAAGATATCGAACGCACCGGTGGCAGGGCGATCGCCGTCAGCATGGACGTCACCAACGCCGGCTCCGTCGAGGCGGCCGTCGGAGCGGCCGCCAATGGCTTGGGTAAGCTCGATATTCTGGTGAATAATGCCGGCGTTACGCTGACCAAGCCGGTGCTGGAGATTGCCGAGGCGGAGTGGGACCGGCAGCTCGATACCAACCTCAAGGGTGCCTTTCTGGTGGCGCAGGCCGCCGCCAGGCGCATGCGCGATCAAGGCACGGGCGGTGCCATCGTCAATATTGCCTCCATTTTGGGCCTCAGGGTCGCGGGACAGGTGCCGGCATACCTGACCTCGAAGGCTGGCCTCGTGCATCTGACCAAGGGCATGGCGCTCGAGCTGGCGCGCCATCGCATCAGGGTCAATGCGCTTTGCCCCGGCTATATCGAAACCGACCTCAACCGCGCGTTCTTTGCGAGCGATACCGGCCGCGCCCTGATCAAGCGCATTCCGCAGCGCCGCTTGGGACAGGCAAGCGAGCTCGAGGGGCCGCTCTTGCTCATGTGCTCCGACGCCGGCTCCTATATGACGGGCGCCGTTTTGGCCGTCGACGGGGGCCATTTGGTCTCGAGCCTTTAATCCGTGGCGACCTTGGCGGGCAAGCCCCCGCACCAGGAAATGCCGTCTCCCGAACAGGTCTCGCTCGGCCGCGTCCAGTGCATAGGATCGGCGATCCTGACCGATCGCGGCCAGCCTCCCCTCGCGCTCGGGCGGCGACACCGGTCGGGTCAGCTGGCGACCGTCAGTGGAAGAGGCGGCCCGCGTCGATCACCGTCGTCTGACCCGTCATGGTCTCGGTGCGACACATGGCAACCACCATGTCGGCGCAGTCGTCCTTGTCGGCGGCCTTTTTGAGAAGCGCGCCCGAAGCTGCGCGTTCGATCTGCTCGGGGCGCAGGTTGGCGGTCGCGCGCGTGCCCTCGAGCAGTCCCGGCGCCACGCAGTTGACGAGGGTCTCCGGCGCCAAAGCCACCGCCATGCAACGCGTGAGATGAATGAGGCCCGCCTTCGACACCGCATAGGCGATGGACGAGCCGGTGGGGGCAAGGCCGGCGACGGAGGCAATATTGACGATGCGGCCGCGCCCCTGGGCCTTCATCAGGGGCGCTACGGCTTTGATCAGGCGCATGGGTCCCGTCAGGTTGACGGCCAAGATCGTGTCCCAGACCTCCTGGCTCAGTCCATCCAGATCGCTGAAGGGGATCGATTTGTTGTAGGCGGCGTCGTTGACAAGGATGTCGATGCGCCCAAAGCGATTGCCGACCGCCTCGATCAGCCGCCCGACGGCCACCGGATCGGTAATGTCGCAGGCAAAGGCCGCCGCCTGCACTTGGTAGCGCGCGGATAAAGTGCGAGCGACGTTCTCGGCCTCAGCCGAGCTCTTCGCATACATGACGGCGATATCCGCCCCCTCTTTGGCCAGGGCGTGGCAGATACGTTGCCCAAGCCCGCCATTGCCGCCCGTCACCAGGGCGACGGCGCCTTTGAGGTCCATTGCATGCCTCCTGCCTGCTTCCCGAGCAAAATGGGGGTATTGCCCCCGCGTGCGCCGCTCGAGCGCGCCGCCGCAGTTTGCGGCGCCAGGCCCAGCGCGGCAAGCCCAGCCGTCTTGGTCGAGCTTGGGCCGCAGCGGAGGGGCGCGTCGCAACCGGCGTTGAGGACAAAAATCGCTGGCAAATCAAGCTGCCACCACCCCCGCCACCTTCGTTTGCCTCAGCGCTCTGCCGGCGTTGCCCGCCGCCGCCATGCGGCCTTGGAAAGGCCGGCATGACACAAGCCGGTCATGTTATTTCTATACTTCGGCCTGTTCGTGCGCTCCTGGCCTTGGCGCCGCGCGGGCAAAGGCCGGAAAGACAATGGGGACGCTTTGGCATGTGGCGCCGTCACTTTCTCGCTCACGGCTTGGCGATCGTCACCGCGGCGGTGCTCGCCTTCGCCACGATGGCGAGTGCTCAGGCCCCCAGAGCCAGGGGTAATGCCTGCGCGCAAGCCAACGTCGCTTGTCAGTGCTCCTATCGCTGCTGCGGCGAGGAGCGCTGTGATGGCCAGGTCTGCAACCAATGCGTGATCGATTGCGTGCAGCGGCGGCAGCCGAGCGATGAACGCTTCGGTGCGCTGCGGGCCCGTTGCGATAGCATCATGACCCGCGGGTTCAAACGCTTGTAGCCACGGCTGCCGGTTGGCGGCTGGCTTGGGGGGAGGCACTGTCATGACCGCGGCAGCACCAGTCGACGCAGCGCCGGGGTTGCTCGATCGCTTTGCCGGCTCGACCCGGGCGCTCAGCGCCATGCGTGCGCCGATGGTGATGGCAATCATCACGATCCTTGCGCTCTGGCTGCCCGAGCAGACCCGCGAGGTCTATCGCGTACTGCTGCAGCGAAGCCAGGAAACGCGCGCCGTTGGCCTGCAGTGGCAGTGGATCATGGCGGCCGCATCCCTGTTGCTGTTGGCGCTGGTACTCTGGCAGGCGACGCGCGAACTGACCCACCTTGTCTCTAAGGATGAAGATCTCGATCGCGAGCCGATTGCCAAGGCGTTGCTGGACTGGGTGCCGCGCCTGCTGGCGACTGCTCCCTTCATCGGTGCCGGCCTGGGCCTCTGGTACAGCTTTCTCCCGGACAAACGGGTGCTGACGGATCCCGACAAGATCCCCGAGTTGCTGAAACCCATCGTTGCCGAGGCCGGTCGGTTGCAGTCAGCGCTGGCCATGCAAACCGTGGCTGCCTTCGCCGCCGCCGTGGTTTTGTTTCTCGCCATCACCGTTTTTGAGCGCTGGCTGCTGCGGGTAGGGCCCGGCCGCAAGCTGACGCAAACCCGCGGTCGCCGCCTGTTTCTGATCAGCCACTGGTTCCTATTTCCCTTGGTCGGATTGGCCTCGATGGTGGCCATTGCGCTTTACCCAATTCTGTTGCCGCAATACTTCGGCGTGATTCCGATTTTTGCGCTGTGGGTCGCGATCAGCGTGGTGCTGACGTCGGCCGGTACGCGCTTTTACGACCGGTTCGGTATTCCGCTGGTGACGCTGATCATCGTCGCGGGCCTATGCTTTCAGTTTGCCGGTTGGAACGACAATCACCGCTTTCGTCACAGCCAGCAGACGGTGCAGCGGGCGTCGTTGGACGAGGCCTTCGCCGATTGGATCTCCTCGCGCAAAGATGCCGCGGCCTATGCCGGCAGGGAATATCCCGTCTACATCATCGCGGCCGAGGGCGGCGGCATCTACGCCGCGCAACACGCCGCCCGTGTCCTGGCTCGCATTCAGGATCTGTGCCCAAACTTCGCACAGCATGTTTTTGCCGCCAGTACCGTGTCGGGAGGCAGCCTTGGCACGGCGGTCTTCACGGCTCTGGCGCAAAAGCGGGCGCAAAATGCCGAGGCGCAGCCGTGCCAGGAAAGTTATCAACCGAGTGAGCGCGGGTTGGAGGCCGATGCCGAAAGCCTCCTGACGCACGACTTTCTCTCGCCGCTCGCATGGGCAACATTCTTTCCCGATTTCGTGCAGCGCTTTCTGCCATTTCCGATCTACGCCTTCGATCGCGCCGTCACCCTGGAGAAGAATTTCGAGTACGTTTGGGATGCCCGGTTCGGCGGCGACAATCCCTTTCGCAATTCCTTGTTTAGCTTGTGCGGCCCGGGTTCGCGCACCTGTGCCAAGGAAAATGTCGCCGCACCGGCGCTGCTGTTGAACACCACCAACGTCGAGACGGGCGCGCAAATGATTTTGAGCCCCCTCTATCTCGGCCAAACCTACATTCTCGGCACCGGTTTCCTGGAGGACTTCTATCGCAAATCGGCGGCCATCAACGAGCTGCCTCTCAGCACGGCCGTCGGGCTCAGCGCGCGCTTTCCTTGGGTGCTGCCCGTCGGCTGGTACGACTTCACCGTACCCGCACCCGTGGACACCACGGAGCCGCCGCAGGAACGGCGCATGACCTTCGTCGATGGTGGCTACTATGAGGGCTCCGGGGTCGCGACCGCGGAAAATTTGGCGCAGTATCTTCTCAAGTACGCCGAGCTCAATCCCGAGCTGCTCAAGGGCGTCAAGATCGCCCCCAAGATCATCATGATCACCGGCAGCTACCAACCGGTCGACAATTTCTACCAAACCAAAAGCAGCAAGAAATCCTACGACGAGTTGACCGCGCCGCTCTCGGCGCTGCTGTTGGCTTGGCGGGCGCGTAGTTCGGCGGTGCCCGCCGAAGCGGAGGCCGATCGCAGTCGTGGCGCCTACACCACGAGGTCGGCGCAATTCAACAACGAATACTTGCCGCTGCCCGTCGGTTGGCAGCTGGCGGATTTGTCCCGCAAGTACCTGGATTTGTTCAGCGGGCGTCCGCAGAATTGTCAGCGCCGGACGGGCCGCAGCCTGATTGACGAAGAAATACGCGGCGCCTTGAAGTCGATCCACGACAACGATTGCCTACTGCGCAGCATCATTGACGATCTGCGCCCGGCCCCGTAAGTGAAGGCGGCTCGCCCAGCCTGATGGAGTGACCCTGTCGCTTGAACGCCTGCGCGCGGCCGTCCCTGCCGGCCGCGACGATGGCCGTTTACGTGCGCAATTGGCGCAGCGCCTGCATTACCTCGGCCACCGGTACGACGTCGGCATATTTGACGGCCATATCGTAAAGGTTGGCGAAATGCGGGCTCTCGTGCTTGTCGGCCACGCACTCCTCCGGCACGATCGTGCGATAGCTGCGCGACAGGCTGTCGACGACCGTTGCGCGCACGCAACCCGACGTCGAGCCACCGGTGATGATGAGGCTATCGCAGCGGTGGAAGCTGAGGAGCGAGGCAAGGTTGGTCTCGTGAAAGGCGGAGGCCATGCGTTTGTTGATGATAATGTCGCGACTGCGGTCAATGACGAGACGGTCGTCGAACTCCGCCCGGCGTGAGCCCATTTTGATGTTCTGCAGCGAGTCGGGTGTATTGGAGCGCGTTCCCCAGATCCCACAGTCCTCACCCGATGCCAGATAGGCGACATACGTCCATACCACCGGCAAGGCCTTGGCGCGCGCGAGCTCGGCGAGTTCGTTGACGTAGGCAAGTTGCTTGGGATCGGTCTCATAGGCCGTCGCAAACTCGCCGACCGCGGTGTAGGCCTTTTGCAGATCAATATTGACGAGAGCCGGTTTCAGGCCAAAGCCGAAGCGGGCACGGCTTGGCTTTGCCTTGAATTCCGCGAACAGCTGCCGCGCACTCTTGTTGGAAAGTTCCATATCGGGACACCCTCGCTAGCGAACCCGACGCACAGCCTACCACGAAGCTGCACAATGCCACGATCTACGATATGAAAGTCGGCGGCGAAGCCCTTTAGGAGCGAGGACATGGGCACGGAGGATCCTGGGCTCTACGATTACCTGCCCTATTACGACAGACCCAAAATCACCTGGCCGGGGGGCGCGCGCCTGGCCTTCTGGTGCGCGCCCAATATCGAGCACTATGAGCTCGACCCGCCGCTAAACCCCTCGCGTACCTCGTGGCCGCGTCCCGTGCCCGATGTCTTGCATTATGCCTGGCGCGACCATGGCAATCGTGTCGGCATCTGGCGCATGATGGACGCCATGGACCGCTACGGCGTGCGCGGCAGCATTTCGCTCAACGTGGCGGTTTGCGATCATTTTCCCGAAATCGCGGCCGCTTGTCGCGAGCGCGGCTGGGAGTTCTTCTCGCACGGCATCTACAACACCCGCTACACCTACAACATGAGTGAAGAGCAGGAGCGCGCCTTCATCGAGGACGTGAAGGTGTCGATCCGCAAATGGTCGGGTCAGGAGCTCGCGGGTTGGCTGGCACCGGCGCTGACACTAACCGAGCGCAGCATGGACCTGCTGGCCGAGGCCGGCATCATCTATACGCTCGATCTGTTTCACGATGACCAACCGCTTCCCGTCAATGTGCGCAGCGGACGCTTGATCAGCGTGCCTTATTCGCTGGAGATCAACGACTTCACCAGCCTCTTCCAAGGCAACGCAACGCCGCGCGACTACACCGACGCCATCAAGGCGCAATTTGACCGACTCTACCAGGAAGGAGCCGATAACGGTCAGGTCATGTGCCTGCCGCTGCATCCGTTCCTGATCGGTCAGCCGCACCGCCTGCGGCAGTTCGAGGCGGCACTCGACTACATCACCTCCCACGACAAAGTCTGGCTTGCGACCGGTCGCGAGATCGCGGGCTACTACCTGACCCACCACTACGATGCGTTCCAAGCCGCCATTGCGGCCGGCAAAAAGCGGGGTGAGGCGTGACGCTGCCAGCCAACTACTTCGACTACCCTTATCGGCGACCGGGCATGGACCATGACCGGTACCCCTATTCCAACCTCTTCAAGCGCAAGCCCGTGCTGTGGCCTGCCGGCGCGCGCATCGCGCTCTGGATCGTACCGACGCTGGAATTCTTCCCGCTCGATATGGCCCCCAAGGGTGTCAAGCCCCCCGGTGGCCTGGAGCGACCCTTTCCCGACTATTGGAATTACACCTTGCGCGACTACGGCAACCGGGTGGGGTTTGCGCGACTGTTTCGGGCGCTCGAGCGCCGCGGCCTCAAGGCCTCGGTAGCCATGTCCTCCCGCCTGGCCGAGCGCTACCCCCACGTTCTGCAGGAGGTCAATCGCCTGGGCTTCGAGCTGATCGCGCACGGCATCGACATGCACCATATCCACGCCACGGGCATTGCGCGCGAGGTGGAACGGGAGTGGATCGAGCGTTGCCTTTCCACGCTGCGCCGGCTTTCCGGGCAGCCGGTCAAGGGTTGGTATTCGCCGGCCTATTCGGAAAGCGGCGACACGCTTGACCTCGTCGCCGCCGCGGGCTGCAACTACGTCTGCGACTGGGTCAACGACGACATGCCCTACCAGCTACAGACCAAGACCGGATCGCTTTGCGCCATGCCGCATGCCTACGAGATCAGTGACCTGCAAATATTCCATTTCTATAAGTACAAGCCGGCACAGTTCGTCGAGCAGGTGATGGACCATTTCGATTTCCTGTACCGGGAGGCAGCCGCGAGCGGTGGCCGCATCGTCGCCCTTTCCTTGCGGCCCTGGATCAGCGGCGTGCCGCATCGCATCGCCGCCGTCGAGCACGTGCTCGATCGCCTGGCACGCCGGGCGGGAGTGTGGTCCGCCACGGGCAGCGAGATTCTGGCCGCCTGGAAGGCCCAGCAATAGACGCGGCGACCGGCTGAGCTGCCGGCTGGTCGGCGGGTTTTGCGGCTCGTTAAGTGCCCAGTGCCTTGCAAACCGCCGTGCAATTTTCCCGCGGCTGCCCCGCATCAATCATTTTGCCAGAGCACCGCCGCTGCCCCTATCATGGCAGCGCCAACCCCGAGGAGCATTACCAGATGACGACAGCGGCCAGGCTTCGCCAACTCTTGCGCCGGGAGCAAATGCTCGTGGCCCCTGGGGCCTACGACTGCATCACGGCGCGCACGATTGCTCAAGCCGGCTTCGGCGCCGTGTACATGACAGGGGCCGGTACGGCGGCGACGCTCGGCTATCCCGACTATGGGCTCCTCACCATGTCGGAGATGGCCGACACGGCGGGGCGCCTGGCCGCCGCGGTCGATATTCCGGTCGTTGCCGATGCCGACACGGGCTATGGCAACGAGCTCAACGCCACGCGCACGGTCCGAGAGTACGAACGGCGCGGGGTCGCTGGCCTGCACATCGAGGATCAGGGCTTTCCCAAGAAATGCGGGCATCTCGACAATAAAGTCATCGTGCCGTTGGACGAGTACCTGGCGAAAGTGCGAGCCGCGGTCGCCGCGCGGCAGAACCCCGACTTCGTCATCATCGCGCGCACGGACGCGCGCGCCGTCCTGGGTTTTGAGGCGGCGATCACCCGTGCCAACGCCGCCCTTGAGGCCGGTGCCGACGTTGCCTTCGTCGAGGCGCCACAGACCGTGGAGGAGGTTCTGGCGGTACCACGCCTGGTCAAAGGCCCGTGCCTCCTTAACGTGGTCTGGCGCGGCAAGACGCCCGATGTCGCCTTCGAGGCTGCGGAGCGCGCGGGCTACAAGCTGGCCATCGTCCCAGGCCTGCTTTTCAAGGCCGTGATCGGCGTGTGCGATGCCATGTTGGCGCAGCTGAAGGCGTGTGGCCGCCATCCCGCGCTCGACACGCAGATGACGGTGGGGGATGCCTTCCGCCGCATGGGCGCCGAGCATTGGGACGCCGTCAGCGAGCGGTTTCGCACGCCGGCGGCGACCATATCGAAGCGCTCGCAGGCGGCGGAATAGCAAGGGATTGCCAGGCAAATGGCCAAACCTGCGACAATGTTCGACAAAATCTGGTCGGCCCACGCGGTGGAGACGCGCCCCGACGGTGCGACCCTGCTCCATATCGACCGGCACCTTGTGCATGACGGATCCAGCAACGCCTTCCGGATGCTCAAAGCCCGCAACCTGAAGGTGCGCCGCCCCGATCGGACCTTCGCCACGCCGGACCACTATGTGTCGACGCTCGGGCGCGACCTGGCCGCGATCAACGAACCGAGCCGCCGTTCCATGGTCGAGGACCTTGAGGCGCACACGCGCGCGAGCGGTGTGACCCTGTTCGGCTTGCAGGATCGCCGGCAAGGCATCGTTCACGTGATCGGACCCGAGCAGGGTCTGAGCCAACCCGGCATGATCATCGTTTGCGGCGACAGCCACACCGCCACCCACGGTGCGGTGGGCGCGCTCGCCTTCGGCATCGGCGCCTCGGAAGTTGCCCACGTCTTGGCGACCCAAGCCTTATGGCAGAGCAAAGCCAAGAACATGCGCGTGAGCGTCGATGGGGTGCTGGCGCCGGGCGTGCACGCCAAGGACGTCATCTTGGCCATCATTGCCAAAATCGGCGCCGGCGGCGGTAGCGGGCACGTCATCGAGTACGCCGGCTCGACCATTCGCGGCCTCAGCATCGAAGGTCGATTGACCGTCTGCAACATGTCGATCGAGGCCGGGGCCCGCGCCGGCATGGTGGCGCCCGACGACACGACCTACCAGTACCTCACTGGCAGGCCCTATGCGCCCAAGGGAGCCGATTGGGATAAGGCCTTGGCGGCGTGGCGCACGTTGCCGTCGCAGGACGATGCCCAATTCGATCGCGAAGCCCATCTCGACGCGGCCGAGATCACGCCCATGGTGACCTGGGGCACCAGTCCCGCGGCGGCGGCGCCGATCACGGACCTGGTCCCCGACCCCGCCGCCGCTTCCGATGCCAACAGCCGCCAAGCCATGCAAGCGGCCCTTGACTATATGGGGCTGAGGCCGGGCAGCCCACTCGCCGAGATTGCCGTCAACCGGGTCTTCATCGGCTCCTGTACGAATAGTCGGATCGAGGATCTACGGGCGGCGGCAAAGATCGCAGACGGCCGGCACGCCGTCGTACCGGCCATGGTGGTGCCCGGCTCCGGCTTGGTGAAGGCCCAAGCCGAAGCCGAGGGGCTCGACCTTATCTTCCGGCGTGCAGGTTTCGAGTGGCGCGAGCCCGGGTGCTCGATGTGTGTCGGCATGAACGGCGATTTGGTGGCGCCGGGGGACCGTTGCGCCTCCACCTCCAATCGCAATTTCGTCGGGCGCCAGGGAAAGGGCGCTCGCACGCATCTCGTGAGCCCGACGATGGCGGTGGCGGCCGCAGTGACCGGCAAGCTCACCGACGTGCGCCAGCTGATGAGGCCATGACATGCAACCGTTCAAGCCACTTGCTGCCGTCGCTGCGCCGCTGCCGATGCCGAACGTCGACACCGATCAAATCATTCCCGCGCGCTTTTTATGGCGCAAACGCCCCGACGGCTGGGGTCACCTGCTGTTCCATGATTTGCGCTTCGACGAAAGGGGCGTGCCGAAGCCGTTGTTCGTGCTGAACCGTCCCGAATATAGCGCGGCACGTATTTTGGTTGCCGAGCGAAATTTCGGCTGCGGCTCCTCGCGTGAGCATGCCGTCTGGGCCCTCCATGACTACGGCATCCGGTGCGTCGTGGCGCCGAGCTTCGGTGATATTTTTTTCAACAACTGCATGCAAAACGGCCTGCTGCCGGTGCAGCTGCCGGCCCAGTCGGTCGCCGGCCTGATCGAGGCCTTGCAGCAAGCGCCGGGCCTCCAGCTTGCCGTCGACCTCGAGCAGCAGTGGGTGTCGGGCCCGGATGGGGTCACCCATGCCTTTGCGATCGAGCCTTTTCGCAAGGAATGCCTGCTGGCGGGAGCCGATGAGGTCGCCTTCACACTGGGCCTCGCCGCCAAGATCGAAGCCTTTGAGCAAAGCTACGAGCGCGAGCTGTCTTGGCTCTGAGGGGCGCGATTGCCAGCGCCCGCCCGCCGCCTTTTTTGGAGGCTGCCCCTAGTCGGCGTTGCGCAGCGGGATCGCCGACTTGAACGTCACGACCGCTGCGACCTTGCCCTGGGCATCGACGATTTCAAGCCGGTTCGAAAGATCCAAGACCTTGCCGGCGCGCACCCTCTGCGCCGCCATTTCGCGGGCAGCCTTGATGGCTTCCTGCTCGGCGGCTCTGAGGTCGGGATAGCATTTGCCCTCCCTGTCCTTGGCGCGCCTGCCGCCCTGGTGAACGTGGATAAAGTAGATCGGCATGCCGTAGAACTATCCAACAAACCCGACCAGCGAGCCTCGATCGCCCGGCCCGCGCGCCAACTGGGGCACGCTGGCCTCCCGAGCAACCTCTGGCCCCCGTACCAAGCCGACACTTTTTATGCGTTCATAGCCTAAAAGCTGTGGCGGCTACAGGTGCAAGCCGCCCACAAGCGAACAAGGGCCCACAAGCGAACAAGCGCCTGATTGGCCTGGGCTGACTGGCCTGGCCGGTGTGCCTGGCCGATGGGAACTCTTACAAAGGAATATTTTTTAGCCGCCCCCGTTATAGTCGTGGGCGAGCGCAAGAACGCTCTTATCGCGCAACTCTCTTATCGCGTTGGAAGGCACTTTTGGGGCGTCCCAAAGTCTCCCGGGACAGGCGCCCCATTTTTTCCCCGCGCGCGTTTTGCCTCCTCGATGGCGGCCAACCCGGCGCCGCGGACACCGAATAGTTGTCTCGTCCTGGCCGAGGCTCCTCTCCGCCTATGCCTCGTCGCCAGCGCCTTCGTCCTCATCAACGTCCTGCTGTAAGAGCTCACTCAAGGCCTGCGCTTGCACTATGAGCTCATCCAACGCCTGGACCACCTCCTGGCGACCGTCTTCCGTGCCCCAAGCGGGAGTCTCTTCCAGCTCGGAAATCTTGTCGGCGATGGCCGCGCGCAGTTCCTCGACTTTCGCGGCAAAGTCCTCGGGCGTCATAGTCACTCCATCGCTTGCAGAGCCAATCCCGTTTTCGCCGTCCGGGGTGCTCGTCCGCTAGCCGAAGCCGGCAACCGAGCCACCGAGCGGATGGCATAACCTTTTGACGTACTTCCACAATCCAAGCCGGCAACAGCCGTCCATCTACCGCTAACACCACCAATTGGCATCCCTTGCCCGCTCCGGGAGAATAATGGCCGATGCAAGTTCCACCGGTTCCACAAGGGCCAACTGGTCTAGCATGCTGTACAAATGATCGCTAGGTTCAGACCCTGGAGCGACTACGGATATAAGCCAAAGCATGAACACAAATCCGCGACTGACCATCGGCACGCTGTCCGAGCGCACCGAGGTGAACATCGAGACCATTCGCTATTACGAACGCATCGGCATTTTGCCAACTCCGCCGCGTAGCGCCGGCGGACACAGGCTCTATGCCAAGGAGCACACGCAGCGCTTGGTGTTCATTCGGCGCTCGCGCCAGCTGGGGTTCTCGCTCGACCAGGTCCGCGAGCTCCTTGGACTTAGCAGTGGCCGCCGCATGACGTGCGCCAGGGTCAAGAACATTACCGAACAGCACATTGCCGACATCCGCCGCCGCGTAAAGGATCTGAAACGCCTCGAACGCGTTCTGAGCGACTTGACCTCGCAGTGTCGGGGCGACGAGACGGGAGAGTGCCCGATCCTGGATGCCCTCACCCGTCCGTGAAGCTCGCGTTCGGGTTGTGCGCCAACCCCTGGCCGGCGTCCCCAACTGTCGGCGACGGGCGTGTTCGGCGATGCCGCGAACCCCCGCGCACGGCTGTAGCGGTTTGCGGCGGACGGGCCGCCGGCGCCAGCGCCGCAGGATCAGCGGTCGAGCCAGACCTCGACCAGGTCCTGCGACAGGTAGTGCGACGGCGTCATGTGCCAGCCTTGCACGACCTTCGGCAGCACGACGATGCGCTGGCTCCACAAAAACGGCACCGAATAGGCCGTCGTCAGAACGTACCGATCAAGCTCCTGCACGATTTTGCTGCGCTCAACGGGGTCCAACGTGGCGCGCTGCTTCTCGTATAGGGCGTCGATTTTGCCGTCCTCGTGTCCGGCGTAGCCCAGCGGCGAGGCTTTTTTGCTCAAGAACTTCACGAAATTCTGGGTTGGATCGTCGAGGTAGTCGGAGATGAACTCCATGCCGACCTCGAAATTTCCGCTGGCAAGGTTCTCCTGATAGAGCTTGGTCTCCAGCTGCTCGTGCGTCACCTTTACCCCGATGCGGCGCCATTGGTCGATGGCGTAGACACCCCCCGTCGTATAGCTCTCAATGCCGGCGCGGTTGAGAAACTTGAAAGACAAATTCTCCTGGCCGGCCTCCTTGAGCAAACGTTGGGCTTGCGCCCGGGCTGCCTCGGCATCCTTGCCAAATCCAGGCAGCTTGGCCAATTCAGGCTCCGGCAGGGCCATTCGCGAGCCCGGCCGATTGACGCCGCCGACGAATCGCAGCGAGGAAATCTTGCCGATGTTCTCGCCACCCGTCCACCTATCGACGGCGAGCGTCAGCGCCTGGCGCACGCGAATGTCATCGAATGGTTTGCGCCGCGTGTTGAAAATAAAGATGTTGCCTGCCAGCAAGGGTTGCTCGTAAACGACGACCTTGTCGCCCAGTTTGTCGCTGAGAAGGTCGCGCTCGGGCGGTGTTCGGAAGCGAAACTCCGCATCGAATTGGCCGCCGATGAGGCCGGGAATTACGGCCGTTGATTTGACGAAGTAGGCCTTGTAGCCGTCGAGGTAGGGGCGCCCCGCCTTGAAGTAATCGTTGAAGCGTTTGGCCAGCCAATGCGAGCCCTGCACGTGCTCGACGAATTGGAAGGCGCCGGTTCCCATGATCTCGCGGGCGGGATAGTTGGCGCTCTCTTTCAGTTTCGCGGCGCTGTAAATGCAATTGAACGGCGAGGCCAAAAGCTCGAGGACGCCGGCGACGGCTGCCTTCATCCTGAAGACGACGGTGTGCTCGTCGGGCGTCTCGATCTCGCCGAAGTCCTGGTAGTAGGACTTGCGCACCGATACGACCCCAGCGGGCGGCCTGATGATGCGCTCATAGCTGGCCTTGACGTCGAGGGAACGCAGCGGCGAGCCATCGTGGAATTTTACGCCACGCTGCAGCCGAAAGGTGTAGGCCATGCCGTCGGGGCTCACCGTCCAGCCAGCCGCAAGGTCACCGGTGACGGTGGGGTAGTTTGCCGCATCGATCTTGAGGAGCAGGGAGTAGTGCGGCGTGACCGGATGAATCAGTCCGAAGGTCGTCTCCGCATGGCAGTCGTAACTGGGTGGGCTAGCAACCACGGCGAAATTGAGAATGCCACCGGCCTTTGGAGTTTGCGTCGCTGGCGCCCCGGCCGTGAAGGCGAACAAACCGGCCAAAAAAGCAACCGTCGAGTTCGCAATCGCCTGCCGCATCGCAATCACCTCTTGGGCACGACGGACAACCTTGGGCACGAAGGACAACCTGGCCCGAAAAGCATGCCGAAGCGCCGGCGCATTTGCAATGGCTAGGTCCGCAGTCCTTGTCGGCGGCTCCCGATCGGGGCGCTGCCGTAGGCAATTGCTGCCATGCAATCAATGCGATCATCAGCCTTCGGGATAATCCGATATCGCTGGCTGGGCCGCCGAGGTGCTGCCTGCCGGCAGCGCCATTTGCGGCCACGGCTTCAGGCTCGGGCCAGCGTTGCCGCTGCCAGGTCTTCCTCGGCAGCAGCCGGCCTTGGCGTCTGTGCCGCCCGAGCCTCGTCGCCTTGTTCTGCGACTGAGATGGCCAAGGCTTGCGCAAGCGACGTGGCAACCAGCTGAGCGCCGACCGCCGTTCGCCACTCCTCCGCTTTGCTCGGTTGTTCGGCGAGCATCCAAAAGCCGGCGAGGAAACGCGCGTTGGGCATGAGGCGGCGGAGGCGACGGATGAGATAGCGCACATGCGCCGGGCTGCCGACCGCCCCGAAGTAGGAGAGGCAAACCAGCGGGGCCTCGAGTGCGTCGATCTTGAACGATTTTGCCGACACCACATCGGCGAACGGCTGCACGCGGGCGGAAATCCCGTGCCTTTCCAGCAGCTGTGCCAGGAGCAGGCAGGCGGCTTCGTCCAGCGGGCTACGGCTGGCGAGGCACAGCACCGTACGCTCGGGAGACCGGGCTTCATTTGCCTGCTCCGGCGCGAGCACGGTAACCTCGTCGGCGGTTTCCTCGCCTGGCTCGACCTTGGCCGCCGCATCCTCGCGCAGTTCCTCCACGACCTCCTCAATGGTATCGCGCACCTTGAGTTGCTTTTCGTGCGTCAACTTGCCCTGCGCGGCATCGCTGTGCGCAAGGGCGAGAGCCCGCATCGGCACGGCATCGCAGTAGTGGGCGAGCGCCTCATCCCGCAGTCCCTGTTCGGCCATCTCGGCGGCTTCCGTGCCATCACCGGCGAGAAGCCGCTGGTAGAAGCGTTCCTCGGGTTCGAGGGCGGGCTCGTCGCCGAGCAACACCTCTATGAATTGCAACGTTTCGATATGGCGACCGAGCACCACCAGGCAAACCGTCAACGGCGTAGCCAGCAGCAGGCCAACGGGACCCCACAACAGCGTCCAGAAAAGGGTCGAGACGACGATGGCAACCGGCGACAGTCCGGTGTGCTGTCCGTAAAGGAGCGGCTCGATCAGGTGTCCCGCTACGGGTTCCGCAACCAGGAAAAGTCCGGCAGTCGCCATCACCATGCTCCAACCCGGATCGACCGCCGCCGCCAGCAGCGTCGGAAAGAATGCGGCAATGATGCCGCCGACGAAGGGAACAAAGCGCATGAGGCCGGCGAAGATGCCCCACAGGACCGCGTTGGGGACGCCGATCAGCCACAGGCCGGCGGCGATCACCACGCCGAACCCGGCATTGAGGATGGTTTGCATCAAAAAGAATCGGCTGAGGCGGGCGCCGGCGTCGTCGAGAGCCGCGGTGGAGCGCTGCAGGTCCGCCGTGCCAGCGAGGCGAAGAAAGCGATCGCGCAGGTCTTCACGCTGCAGCAGGATGAAAATGAGAAACAGCACGATCAGCGCGGTCATTGCCAGCGGCGACAGCAACGGACGCACAAGGTTGGCGATGGTCTCAAGGCCGCGCGGCTCCGGTTGGCGAACTTCCACCAGCATTGGCTTTTGCCCCGCCGTGGCGTGCAACGGCGCCTTGCTGATCTCCTCCTGCAGGTCTTTGAGCGTGCCGGACGCGCGCTCCAGCGCACCGGAGGTCAGCCTGCCGGTTCCCAACGCCCTGATTTTGATGCGAAGGTTCGTTTCATAGGTCGGCAGCTCCTCCGCGAGCTGGGTGATTTGGATGGCGATAATGGTGCCAAGAGCGCCGAGCACACCCAGGGTGAAGACCACGGCGAGCACGACCGAGGGAACGCGCCAAACCCCCCATTGCCGCAGGCGGCGAATAAAGGGCGACAGGATGAAGGCGAGCAGGGCGGCGATCACCAAGGGCTCAAGGATCGGCCGGCCAATATATAAAAATGCGATGATCAGGCCACAGATCAACAGCCCATGCGCCAAGGCGCCGAGCCGGAGGGGATCCATCCGTCCCGATCGCACCAGCAGTCTGGTCCCACGGTCTTGCATGCTCTGTTCGTGGCGAGGGCGCGGGCTCGGCTCGATGCCCGGGCGCGCCCGGTGGCTTTACGGCCTAGGCGGCGCTTAAAAACGCGCGGCCCGCGGGGTTGGTTCCGGGCGGGGCGTCAGCGCCGCTTTAGCGCGCATTTTCGCGCAACGCCTTGAAACGCGCTCCCGCTGCCTTGCGGCGCCGCGCAACGCTCCCAGCACCTTGACGCCGGGCTCGACCGGCCGACCAGCCGCTCACGCCTCGATAATGGCGACGGCGCGGGTCCAGCCGGCGGACGCGGCTTTGATCTTGACCGGAAAGCAGGCGACCATGAAGCCGTGCGGCGGCAAGACCTCGAGATTGTGCAGCTTTTCGATGTGGCAGTAGCCGATCTCGCGGCCACACTTGTGGCCCTCCCAGATCAGCGCCGCATTTTTGCTCGCGACGAATTTCTTGGCCGTGTGCACGAAGGGGGCGTCCCACGACCAGGCGTCGGTGCCCGTGATTTTGACGCCGCGCGAGGTCAGGTAGAGCGTCGCCTCCCGACCCATGCCGCAACCGGTCGGCACGTAGTCGGGCTCGCCATAGCGCTTGCCGGCCGAGGTGTTGACTAGGACGATGTCGAGCGGGCGCAGCTCGTGCCCGATGCGTGCAAGCTCGGCGGCCACATCGTTTGCCGTGGCGACATAGCCATCCTCAAAGTGACGAAAGTCGAGCTTCACGCCGGGCTGAAAACACCACTCCAGCGGCACCTCATCGATGGTGATGGCGCGCTTGCCCTTGTCCATGGTCGAGGCGAAGTGCCACGGGGCGTCAAGGTGCGTGCCGTTGTGGGTGGAAATGTCGACGCGTTCGACCGCCCACCCCTCCCCGTCCGGCAGCTCGGCCGGGGTAAGGCCCGGAAAGAAGCTGCAGACCTGTGCGGCAGTTTGCTGGTGATCGAAATAGGCGAGCTTGGGCTCGGTGCCGGGTGGGTCGGAGGCGATATCGCTTTGCAGCGGCACCGAGATATCAATAATACGCCGGACCATGCCTTCCTCCTGGCCGTTTTGCTTCTCCTTGGTGCATGCTTGTCCGCGCAATCGGCTTTGTCGATAAGATAATGCCAACCGCCAAGGCGTTCGGGCCGCGTGCCGCGCGGGCGAGCGAGCGGTCGGCGAAAGCTTACGTCAAGAGGCGACCTCGGTCCCGGTGAAACGGCCGACCGCTACCGGATCGCTGGCCGGAAATGTCGCCTTCAGTCCCTCATCGAGCAGGTCGTCGAGGTGCTGCCTATTGGCTTTGGTGCGCGCTAGGCGCGCCAGCATTGCGAGCAGCGCCTGGGCTTCGGCGACCTCGTCGGGGTCGTCACCATCAAGCTTCCCCGCCGTTTTTTGCGCCACCAGCCAGGCCAGCTTTTCTTCGGGCGTGCCGTCAAGGTGCGTGACCAAAAGCTCGGAAATCTTGGGCAGCGGCCGTCCATCGGCGTTGTTGCGATTGCCCGTCCTGCCGGCGCGTTGGAACATCGGCCAGTCCCGAAGCTTCGCCTGCGCGGGGTTCCTCGCTTCGCCCACAACAAGAACTCCAACGACGACACGCGGCGCAACCGTCCATGCGACGTCGGCCGATTTTATCGGATCTGTGACTGGGGGGATATGGCCGCCGCAAGCCAGCCTTCGCGGTCGCAAAAAAGCGCGGCGGCCACCGCCGCGCTGGCATCGACGAGTAGCCCGTGTGCCCTAGCACTTGGATGCTACACAATGATTTTGCGCAAAATACAGCCTCCACGCAGCTGTTTGCTCGACCATTGCCGTCTACTAAGGGTGCTCATTGCGCGATGAGCCGCCGCGACATCGTCGGCTTGCCGGGAGCGATCCCGTCCCTGCCGAGGGTTCGTTTGCAGCCTCGGCGGGCAGGGGGCGCCCGAGTTCCGGCCGCGCGCGTCATTCTCGACCCCACGATCCCTCGACCAAAAACGGCAGGCAGGGTGTGAAATGTATTTCAACCGACACCTCAATCGACACCAGGACACCGCGCGCCCTGAACCGCGCGTTCTGCAACGGGACGACACCTGCAAGGTGGAATTGAATATTCCCAAGGCGCATCCCCGCTCCTTGCTCGAGGCGTCGGTGACAGTGACGGGCGATCTGTGGAGCGAGGGCGACCTTGAGATCGACGGCCACCTGTGCGGCAACATCAACTGCCAGCAGCTGATCGTCGGCAAGAACGCGGCCGTGACCGGCGTCATCGTCGCGCAAGAGGCCGTCATTCGCGGCCGGATCACCGGCATCATCCGGGCGATGCGTGTGCTGTTGCAGGAGACGGCGCGGGTGGAAAGCGAAATCTTCTATCAGTCGCTTTCCGTGGACGAGGGCGCCCGCTTCGAGGGCGTCGCACGGCCACGGCCAAACCCCCTCGCCGAGGAAGCAGGGCTCTCGCCCATGGCCGAACTGCGCCAGAGCGTGGCGCTGGCCGAGCCCCCGAGCGCCCACGGCGCGCCCGCCAGGACCTCCCCGACGCTCCCCGGGCCGTCCGAGAATACCGATGCCGCGCGGCAGTTGGCGCATGCGAGCGCCACCAGCCCCTAGGGCTCGGTGCCGTCGGCCGGCGGGCCGCGCGCGCACTTGGGGTTCTTGGTTGCCGCCGACCTTCGGCCGCGGAGGCCCTTCAGGACGGCTCGGCCGGCGGCCGCAGGCTGTGGCCGAAGTAGGCCGCCTCCAATCGTGCCGGCAGATCGGGCTCGTTTCCAGCCGCCTCGAGCACAATTGAGCCGCGCACCAACGCATAGACACGGTCGGCGATGCGCAGCGCTTTTTCGATCAATTGCTCGACCAGCAATACCGCCGTGCCGCCATCGCGCAGCCGTCCGGCGGCCGCGAGCACTCGGTCCACCAGCACCGGCGAGAGACCGGCGGAGGGTTCGTCCAGCAGCAAGAGCCGCGGCTGCCGCACCAGGCCCTGAGCCACGGCCAGCATTTGTTGTTGGCCGCCCGATAGCGTGACGGCCCGGTCGTTACGCTTGGCGGCAATTTCCGGAAAGAAGGCGAGCGCCTCCTCGACCTGGGTCTCCCGTTCGCGGCGCCGCATGCCATAGCCGGCCAGCAGCAGGTTGTCGAATACGGTCAATTGCGTGAAGACGCGATGTCCCTCCACCACGTGTGCGAGGCCCGCGCGGACCATGTCGCGCGGGCCGGCGCCGGACAGATCCTTGCCCGCGAAGCGAACCTGCCCCGACCGCGGCAGCAGACCCGAGATGGCGCGCAGCAAGGTGGTCTTGCCGGCGCCATTGGGGCCCAAAAGTGCCACCAACTCCCCAGGTCCGACGGTCAGATCGATGCCGTGCAGGACGCCGATTTTGCCGTAGCCGGTGGACAGATCACTGATTTGCAGCAGGGGATCAGGCGCCGAGGTAGGCATTGACGACCTCGCGATGAGCGCGAATTTCGGCGGGGGTCCCGGAAGCAAGCACCTTGCCAAGATTGAGCACGGTGACCCGGTCACAGATGTCGAAAATCAGGTCGGCGTGGTGCTCCACCAACAGCACCCCGGTTCCGCGGCGACTGATGCTGACGATCAGGGCACCCAGGCGCTCAATCTCATCGACCGACAATCCCGCTGCCGGCTCATCCAGCAGCAAGAAGGAGGGCTGCAGCACCAGCGCTCGAGCGATCTCGACAAAGCGCAGTTCGCTGTGCTGCAAGCGGTCCGTGCGCACGAACGCCAGCTGATCGAGGCCAACCGCGCTCAGCGCCGCCATCGCCGCATCGTAGGCCTGCACCTCGTCGCGCCGATGACTTGGAAGCGCCAGCAGCGATGCGACGAAACTGGCGCGACCGGCCGTGGTGGCGCCGATCATGACGTTTTCCAAGACGGACTCGGCACCGACCAGACGTGGCGTTTGAAAGGTGCGCGCGATGCGCCAGCCGGCGCGCGCGGCTGCCGCGCGCGGCGGCAGGATCTCCTCGTTGAGGCGCACCTGGCCTTGCTGGGGGGCATAGTAGCCCGAGATCACATTGAGCATCGTTGTCTTGCCGCTGCCATTGGGGCCGATCAGTCCGTGCACTTCGCCCATACGGATCTCAAGATCGACGCCGTCGATGGCGCGCACGCCGCCAAAACTCAGCGATACGTTGGCAAGTTTGAGCAGGTTCGGCCGAGCCTGCGGCGGCAAGATCTGCGCCAGCAGTTCCGGCCGCGGCCGGATCTCGCGATGGCGCTCGAGCGGGCGACGGTTCTTGAAATCGAGCATGTCGGCAATGCCGCCCGGGACGGCGAGCACGATTACCAGCAGCAGGACGGCATAAAGAAAGGTCGACCACGCCACCAGTGGCGCGGCGAACTCGGGCAGCGCCGTCAGAATGATGGTGCCCAGCAGGGGCCCCAGAATCGAGCCGCGTCCGCCGATCAGGATGGCGATAAAAAACAGGACCGAGAGGTCGAAGGTAAAGGCATCGGGCGTAATGTAGGATTGCAGCGAGGCAAATAGCCCGCCCGCGATTGCGGCCACCGCGCCGGAGAACAGGAACACGGTGACCAGCAGGGCAGGCTTGGAGATCCCGACCGCCTCGGCCGCAACCTCGGCGTCGCGGATGGCGACCAGCGAGCGACCAAAGCGGCTGCTCGCGATATTGCTGGTCATCCAGGTACACAGCACCGCCAGGCCGAGGCAGAAATAGTAAAATCCCCAGGGGCTGGCGAAGGGATAAGGCAACACCGGCCCAGGCACGCCCACGCCGCCGCCGGTCACGCTCTTCCAGGCGAGCGCCACCTGCGTCACGATGGTCGCAAAGCCCAAGGTCGTCATGGCGAAATAAAAGGTGCGCAGCCGCAAGGCCGGCAGGCCGATGATGACGCCAAAGACGGCCCCTACTGCAGCCGCCACCAGCAATGCCAGGTAGGGTGATAGCTCGGGCATCACGGTGCCGGCCGTCAGCACGCTGGTGACGTAGGCACCAAGGGTCAGCAGCGCCACCCAGCCGATGGCGATTTGGCCGGCAAAGCCGACGACCAAATTGAGACCGGAGACGAGCACCCAGTAGATGCAAGCGCGCGTGGCAATCACGCCCAGATAAGAATCCCCGAGCAAGGGCAGCAGCGCGCCGCCGGCGGCAAAAACCGCCGTCGGAAACCAGGCTTCGAGCCCACCAAGCTTCCGCTTGGGTGCAGCGGCGAGCGGCAGGGTGGCGGTTTCCGTCATACGCGCCGTGCCGGGGCGGCGCCGGCAAAGCCCTCGGGGCGTACCAGCAGGACAAGGATGAACACGACGAAGATGGCGACCGAGGCGAAAATGCCGCCCACCAGAAAGTTTGCCGTTTGCTGAAACAGCCCGAGCGCCAGGCCGCCGGCGACCGCGCCGCGGTTGCTGCCCATGCCGCCAAGCGCGACCGGCACAAAGCCGTAGAAATTGAGCAGCGGTCCATTGCCGAAGTAGGCGAGCATCATCTCGCCCCCGGTGAAGCCCGCGAGCGTGCCGATCATGCCGGCCAGGGCATAGCTGGCGAGGCGAAGGGTTTGCTCGGGTAGGCCGAGGGCGCGGGCGGCATAGTTGTCTTCCGAGATGGCCAAGAAGGCGCGCCCGACCAGCGTGTATCGATAGAGCCATTCGAGGCCGGCGATCGTCAGCGCGCACGCCAGCAGCGGCAGCCAGAATTGTTGGTCGAACCAGCCCGGACCGAACGGCAAGAGCCGCGGAAACGGTTGCGGCTCGGTGCTCCACTCGATGGCCGTCAGCTGCTGCAGCATCAGGGCGAAGGCGAGCGTTGAGAGCACATAAAGGTGCTGGTCCAGGCTTTTCAGCACGGGCCGCACCGTCAAAATCTCGGTGATGATGCCGAGGCCAGCGCCGGCCGCAAGGGTGATGAGGAAGCCAACGGCGACCGGCATGCCCAAGCGGTCGATGCACAGGGCGCCAAATACGCCCCCCAGCATGCCGACCGTGCCCGCGGTAAAGCTGAACACGCGCGAGGCGGCAAACATGACATTGTAGGTAATGCCAATGAGTGCGTAGACGGCTCCTAGCGCCAAGCCGTAGGAGACGATCGACAGCAACATCGATCTATCCGGTGTAGCCGGGCGCCAGCGTGAAGGCGCCCTCCTTGAGCGAGTTGGCTTGACACATCACGATCTCGTCGTTCTGGAAGCCGTCGTGCAGCTCCGGTGTCCAGGTGATGCTGCCGTAGACCCCGGGCCAGGCCTTGACCTTGTTCCAGTAGGCGGCGATCTCCTCGGGCCCACTGCCGGCCGCCTTGATCGCCTCTGCCATCAAGCGCGGGCCATCGTAGCCGAGCGCAATCCACCACAGCAGCGTATCGCCCATCTCAATCTTGGCCTTGCGGATCCGCTCCACGAACTCAACCGTGCGCGGCGGCAGCGCGCCGGTGGCATCGTAACTGCAGTTGCGGAAGTTGTTGGGATAGACCTTTTCCCAGTATTCGGGTTTTTTCAGCAGGGCCTTGGTTTGGCCGGAGCCAAGCGTGGTCTGGCCCACGATCGGGATATCCCAATTCATTTCCGCGCGCGTGTTTATGAGGCGCGATAAAAAACCGGCATTGACGCTCCAGGGCATGATGGCTTGCGCGCCGGCCGCCTGCATGCGCAGCAATTCCGGTTTCAGGTCAGGATTGTTCGATTCAACGCTGCCTTCGTAGACGACCTCCGCAGCTATCGTCTTTAGCATGGGCACGTAGGCATTGAGCGAAGCCGTGCCGTAGCCCGTGGTGTCGCTGATGACGGCCACCTTCTTGGCCTTGAGAATATTGACCACGTAGTGGTTGGCGGCGCCGCCGATCTGCTGATTGGTGGGCGCATTGCGAAAGGCCAGCGGATATTTCTTCACGTCCGTGAGCGAATCGACCCAGCAGGGGTGCAGCTGAGGCACGCCGTCGCGCGCAATCAAGGGCGTCGCCGCCAGGGCCTCGCCCGAGTTCAGTGGTCCCCAAATGACGTGCACCTTGTGCCGTCGCGTCAGTTCGGTGGCCGCGTTGACCGCCTTGGTGGGATCGCTCTGGGTGTCGCGCACAACCAACTCGAGCTGCCGCCCGTTGATGCCTCCCGCCTCGTTGATCTCCTTGACCGCCAACTCCGTGCCCCGATTGATGCCGATGCCGGTGGAGGAGGAGGGGCCCGTCAACGCCGGCAGATACCCGATGCGGATCGGCTCGGAGGCGGCAATGGCCGGACGGAAGACGCCGGTTGCAAGCGCCGCGGTGCTGGCCGCGGATCCGAGCAAAGCCTGCCGACGACTGATGGACATGCGCTTCCTCCGTTGATTGTTTATTGCTTATGCTGGTCGTTTGTTGTGTCGGCCCTCGTTGGCGGGAAAGCCTGCAGAATGTGCGCGCCGACTATAGCGCCGTGCGGGAAATTGACCAGTCACATCTACCCCCTCTGAGCCCCGCGCGCGGGGGCTCTTGCCCCGCGCGAAGTGGGCGACCGCCCACCCGGCGCGTTGATTGGTGTGCCCCAATTTTGCACGGGGCGCGGCCGTGCCGATCGCCGGCCTCGGCCAGCCTCCTCGACGGTGAGCTCGCCGCGAGCGTGCGCCCGGTTGCGCCGCGCGCAGTTGTGCCGCGCCCGTTGTGCCGCGCCAGGTCGCGGAACGCCCGGGCCAGCGAGGCCGCGCCCTCCGCTTGAGGCTCGCGTGTCGCTTGCGGCTCGCCTGCGAGCCGGCCAGAAAGCGCGCGCTCGCGCACGCAGGCCTAGAGCAGCTTGTAGATCGCGTGACGCCGGTTGCGCGTGAACGGCCGCACCTGGGTCGGCCAGCGTCCGGCCTCGCCGGCGCGCGCCCATTCGGGGCTCACGAGCACGTGCGGTCCATCGATCTCGTAGATGGCGCAGTAGGTCGCCCCCACATGGGCGATCTCCTTTTCGGCGCCGCCGATGTTGAGCCGGAAGGATGGTTCGGCCTTGCTGCGGCTGGCCGCGTGCACGCCCGGAACCTTGAGCAGGTTGGGAACGTGCTCCTGATCATAGACCTCGTTGAAAAGGGCGTCCTTGTCGGGGTCGACATCCATGCTGACCATGAAAATGTAGCGCTGCGCGGTTGCCATGCCCGTCTCCTCGGCCGAACCTCGATGCCGCAACTCCTAGCCGATTGGGACGCCGCGCGCGACCGAGGCGCGATGGCTGCCCCACCTCAAGGCCACACTTAAATTGCATTGCCGGGGCGGCCTTGGTGAGGTGCGCGCCACGCGCCGCAACCTTGGCGCGCCGAGCCTGGGCCGCGCCCGCTCGGCCGGTTCGGCCAGAAAACCCTCCTGCAGGCCCGAGCGTGGTCCCGGCCGGCAGTTTTTGAGCTTGGAGGCGGCCGGCGCGGTCGGCAGTGTTGCGCCATTTGAACGAATCGGAGAAAAAGGCCTCCAGACGGAGTGGTGCCGAAAGTCTTAAGATTTGGCGCATCGGGCCCGCACGCGGCCGAGCCTAGGCATGGGTGTTGCCGCCGGTCCCCATTGCACCCACAGCGGGTTTTTATCGGCGATCAAACCCACGCTAACCCGGCCGGGGGATTGCGCGCCCGCCCGCGGCGGTATTTGGTTTCCTTTGGGCAGTGGCGATCGGTCCGGCGTGTTGAAGCCATGGCATTTCCAATTCTGGCCTTCGTTTTCGGGCTCCTTTTTTATGCCGCAGCGAGCGGCCTGATGGCGCTCACCGTGGCGGCCATGGCGGCTTGGCCGTGGTGGGCGGCGCTTATCCCGCTCGCCCTCTGTCATGCCGCCTCCGGCTTCCTTGCCATGACCAGCGCGACGGGGTCGCAGTCCCCAGCCACGCGCAGCGCGCGCGTGGGAGCCCTCGCCAGCATCGCCACCACGCTCGTGACGCTGCTAGCGGCGGTTTGGGCGGCCATCGTCGTACCGGTGGCCATGTCGCGCGACACGGCGCTTGCCGTTGTCCTTCTCGCGCAATTGGGCGGCTTTGCGGGACTTGTAGTTGCATGGCAAATCTCCCAGCGCTGTTTGTTGCGCGCGCCACAGCGCCCGGAAAATTGATGGGATAGCAGCCGATTTTAACTGCTCGTGCGTTGCTTTCGGCGACGAATCCTGGCTGTGGAAAGTCAAGGACCGCCGAAGGATCCAACCGATGATTCGCAACCTACGATTTTGGGCCCAGGCGCTGGTCGCCCTTGGGTTTGTAACCTTGAGCCAGGCCGCCGCCGCCGGTGGCAATGGGGGTGGAAGCGTAAAGGACAGTCCGACCGAGCCGGTCGAGCGCGGCAACTATTACTCGGGCTATGATATCGTTAAGGATTCCCGCTACTGGTACGACGGCATCACGGTAGCGCTGAACGGGGATATGGGCCGGGACGGCTTTTTTGTGCGCGCCTACGGCGCCAGGGGTGACTTCGATCGCAATCCCGGTGACGGTCGGCAGTGGCAGGCCGACTTCGGCTTGGGCTACATGTTCACCCGCCGTCAGATCGGTTACGAGATTTACGTAGCCGCCGATTATGAAAACGTCAGGCTAAGCCCCGACGACCCGACGGCCCAGGTCAACGGCACCGAGTGGGGATTCAAGGTCGGCGCAAGCATCGAAACCGACAATGACCTGCCCTACTATTTCTCCTTGGACGGCAATTATTCGACGGCCTTCAATACCTATTGGACGCGGGCACGGGTCGGCCTGCATCGCGGTCGGTTCACCTTTGGACCGGAATTCATCGCGCTTGGTGACCAAGATTTTGATGCTCAGCGCGTGGGCGGATTTGTACGCTTTGATGTCAAACTGCCCTCCTTCCGTCCCGTCGAGGTGACGCTGTCGGCGGGCCATCAGTTCGTTGCCGGCAGCAACAGCAACGATGGCGACAACAGCGGCGGCATCGGCGGTGGCGAGGGCACCTATGGCCTCGTCAATTTCAGCGTGTCGTTCTAGGCAAGAGCCCGCGTTAAGAATGCGTGCTAACGTACTAACATCTAGGCACTTTAGTCCCTGTTGAAAATCGCGCCTCTGCATTACCTAGCGCCTAGGAACTTAACGGGGAGCGCAAAGGCTTCCTAGGTGCCGGCGTGGCCGGGTGCGGGTGCGTTTCTTGGTAAACGAGCGTGGCCAACCGGAGCCCTTCCGGCCAGTGTTCTTCGATTCCACTGGGCGCCGTCGCCTGGTCGTTTCGGTGGTGACGTGGACGGGCGGGTCGCTGCTGGGCGTCTTGGCCGCATGCCTGATCGTCACCAGCCTGGTCGGGCCGGCGCTGCCGAGCTTCGCTCGGTTGAACGTGCCACGCGAACTCTCCTCGCAACGCTTGTCGGCGCCCGCCAGCATGGACGAGCCGGAGTATGGCGCGCGCCAAGCTCGCGCTTCGGCGCTCGACGCGGCCGCGGCCGCGGCGCGCTATGCCTATCTCGTCAATTGGGATGACAACAGCTTTTCCTCGCTGAAACGCAACGCGCGCTCGCTCGACTACCTGATCGTGGAGTGGCTGCACCTGCAAGGGTCGGACGGCGCGCTGGCGCAGTATGCGCCGGAACGGCAGCTGCTGGTTGGTGATTGGCTCAAAGCCAATGCCCCCGCGCTCAAGATCCTGCCGTCGGTCAATAACTATGATGAAGCCAATGCCCGCTGGGACCCCGCGGCAGCGGAGGCGATGCTGATCTCGGCCCCGGCCCGCGCCCGCTTCGTGTCGGCCATCGATCGCTTCGTCACCGATGGCCACTACGCCGGCCTGGTCCTCGACCTGGAGGAAATCCCCGCCCGTGCGCAATCGGACTACGTGAAATTGGTGCGCGAGCTCATGGACACCTTTAAGGGTCGCGGCCTCCAGGTGCTGGTGGCTCTCCCGGCGGAGGACGACGCCTACGATGATGTCGGTCTTGCCGCCGCCGCCGATGCCTTGATTTTAATGAGCTACGATGAGCATACGGAAAAGGGCGTGAGCGGCCCATTGGCCAGCCAGGGCTGGTTCGAAACCGTTTTGGCAAGCCACCTTAAACAAATTGCGCCCGATAAGCTGATCGTCAGCATCGGCTCGTATGGTTACGACTGGCAGGAGGGCAAAGCCGCCCAGGAGATCTCCGTACAGGAGGCCTGGGAGCTCTTGGAAGAATCGCGCGCGAGCTTGAACTTCGATGCAAAATCGCTGAACCCGACCTTCAGCTATCTGGACGACAGCACCAAAACGCACCACCAGGTCTGGTATCTCGACGCCGTGACCGCCTACGATCAGGTCGCCGCGGCATTGCCGACGCGGCCAAGGGGGCTCGCGCTCTGGCGGCTCGGCACCGAGGATCCCAGCATCTGGTCGGTGCTCGGCCGAGACCGCTTGGCGGATGCCGATGCCCGCGACGCCATCAAGACGCTGCACGCCGGCTATGATGTGCTCTACAAGGGCAGGGGCGAGGTCTTGAGCGCCTCGGGGGCCCTGCAGCAGGGTGGCCGGCAAATTTCGCACGATCCATTCAGCAATCTCATTACCGGCCAAGAGATCATCACCTATCCGAAAGCCACGACCATTACGCGCTGGGGCGCGCGCAGCGACAAGGTGCTGGCCTTGACTTTCGACGACGGGCCGGATCCGAGGTACACGCCCAAGATCCTCGATATTCTGGCGGAAAAAGGCGTGACCGCGACCTTTTTTATCGTCGGTTCCGCCGGCGCGCTGAACACCGACATTCTCGAGCGCATCTACCGGGAAGGGCACGAGATCGGCAATCACACGTTCACGCATCTCAATACGACCATTGCCTCGCCCGAGCGTCTCGCCTTCGAAATCAACGCCACCCAACGGCTAATCGAATCGACCATTGGGGCCCGCACCACGCTGTTTCGCCCGCCCTACGGCGATGATTTCGAGCCGCAGACGATCGACGCAGCCCAAGTGCTGACGCTCGCCGGGTCGCTTGGCTACCTCAGCATTGGCATGGACATCGATCCCAAGGATTGGCGACGGCCGCTCGCCTCTCAGATCGTGACCGCCACCATCGAGCAGGCGCGCAAAGGCGAAGGCAAGGTCATCCTCCTGCATGATGCCGGCGGCATTCGCACCTCGACCATCGAAGCCCTGCCGCAGATCATCGACAAGTTGCGGGACGCCGGTTTCCGCTTCGTGCCGGTGCACGAACTTCTAGGTTTGTCGCGCGATGAGGTGATGCCGCGCGTTGGGCCCGAGGACGCGTGGATTACGGCCTCCAACTACGCCGGTTTCGCCTTTTTTAAGGGCATGAACTCCATCCTAATCCTGTTCTTTTACGCCGGCATCGCGCTGGGCACGGTGCGGCTCCTCTGGGTGACCGGCTTTGCCCTCGTCCACGCGCGCCGCGAACGCCGCCGCCAGCATCATATCTGGATGCCCGCCTCGATCGCGGCGCTCATTCCTGCCTATAACGAAGAGAAGGTGATCTGTAACTCGATACGCGCCCTCCTGGCCACGCCGGAGTGCGACTTCGAGATCATCGTCATCGACGACGGCTCCAGCGACGCCACCGCCGAGGTCGTGCGGCGCACCTTCGAACATACTGAGCGCGTGCGCGTCCTCAGCAAACCGAACGGTGGCAAGTGGGCCGCCCTCAACTACGGCCTGGCCCATACCGACGCGGAAGTGGTCGTCACGCTCGATGCCGATACCCAGTTCGAACCGGACGCACTGCGCTGGCTGGTCCGCCATTTCGCCGACCCCAAGGTTGCGGCAGTGGCGGGCGCGGCCGTGGTCGGCAATCAAATCAATCTCATTACCCGTTTCCAGGCGCTCGAATACGTCACCAACCAGAACCTGGACCGGCGCGCTCTCGAAATTGTCAATGGTATCACCGTGGTGCCTGGGGCCATCGGCGCCTGGCGCCGCGATACGCTGCTTACCGTGGGAGGCTTCCTGCCCGACACCCTGGCGGAGGACGCGGAGGCCACCGTGCGTCTGGCCCGGCGTGACTGGAAGGTGCTTTACGAACCGCGCGCGGCGGCACGAACCGAAGCGCCGGAGACGATCAGAAGCTTCATGAAGCAGCGCCTGCGGTGGATGTTCGGCACCTTGCAGGTAGCCTGCAAGAATCTCCCGGCCGTATGGCGTGCCCGGCCGATCGGGCTTGGCTTGTTCGGACTTCCCAACATCATCGTCTTTCAGTTCATCTTTACCCTAATCGCACCGGCGATGGACGCGATGTTGCTTTGGAGCTTCATTTCGGCGCTCAACAACTATATCTCTGGCCCTCCCGACGCGGTCTTTCCGCCGCCGGCGCTGCATACGGTGGCCGCCTATTGGCTGTATTTTCAGATCCTAGAAATCGCAACGGCGGCCTTGGCGATCACCATCGAGCGCAAGAGCCGCAACATGTGGCGCCTGCTGCCGCTCCTGGTCGTGCAGCGCTTCTGCTACCGGCAGCTCCTTTACGTAACGGCGCTGCGCGCCGCCGCGGCGGCGCTCAAGGGCCATATGCTCGGCTGGAACAAGCTGATCCGGACCGGTCGCGTGGCCAGCCATTTCGGTGGCTGAATCACGCACCCGTGTGGGTGCAACCCCATCCTATCGGGCTATGATTGCGGCCTCCAGGACAGGGAAAATGGTGCAACAACGCTCCGGTCTCCGCTGCGCGGGGCTCCGCATGGTCTTCGCTATCGCCCCAGGCCTACTGCTGCTGCCGGCCGGGCCCGCGCCCGGCGAGGCTGCGGGCGATGCGACCGCGACCAAGGCCGGCGGCGGCAACGCCGCGATGGCCCGCTGGAAAACCGCGCGCGCGACGGTGTTCTGGGTCGGCGAAACGGAGACCGAGGACAACGACCATATCGCCAATCGAAAAAGCGCCTGGGATGCGAAGTGGGTCGAGCACTTCGGCGGCATCGACGATCCGGACGATCGCTGCGGCTTTGCCCCCTGCGGCTTCAAGCCGAAGGAGAACCCCTTTTATGTCGCACTTCCCTACGACGACATGGAGGAGGACGGCAGCAGAAAAGTGAGCAACAACTTCATCCCCTGGAACAACCCAGCGGCCAAGCAATCCTTGCTGAAGAACCGCTGGCTTGCGGTGCGGGCCAATGGCATCACCTGCTACGCGCAGTGGCAGGACGTCGGTCCATTCGAGAACGACGATTCGGGCTATGTCTTCGGCGCCGCCTCGCAGCCGAAAAACAGCAAAGGGGTGAGGGCCGGCATCGACCTGTCACCGGCGGTCAGAGATTGCCTCAAGGTGGGGGGCGTCGCCGAGGTCAAGTGGCGGCATGTCGAGTGGCACGAGGTGCCGGACGGTCCCTGGAAGCGCACGGTGACCAAGCGCCGCGGCCCTTAAAAGGAGATCCGGGCGGCGCGGCCGGTTGTGGCGCAGCCGCGCTTGTCGCACGCGGTTTGCTGAGAGCCAAAGCAACCCGCTGCGCCAGCCGCTCTTCACCGAGGCGTTGCCGGATCGCCTGCGCGTTCTTGCCAAGCGCCGCCGCTACGGCAAGGCCAGCCTAAGTGTGCCGAAGTGCTCAAAGGTTTCGGGCTCGTCGCGCGCAGCCGCAAGGCCGTCGCTGGCCCGCACCGAGATTCAAGCAAAGGCCGGGATCACCGCCTCGCCAAAACGTTGCATCGATTGCTTGATGCGCTCGTGCGCGAGATAGCCGAAGCTCATTTGACAGAGCAGATGGCCGACGCCGGCCCGGCGCAGCTCGGCCACCTGCTCGGCAACATCTTTGGCGGTGCCAATCAGGGTGCCCGAGCTCAGCGCATAGCGGATGCCATCCGCCTCCGCATGCGCCGGATCGGTCCAAGGGTTCAACAGGGCGGGGTCCGCCCGAAAGTCGGACGGGTTGAAGGCGGCGCGCGCATGCATCATGTGTTGGCGCGTCGGCTTGAGGGCGGCGACGAACTCGTCCTCGGCGGCGGCGCGGCTTTCCCCCACGTATATCCAGCGCCAGATCGCCGCCTGTTGCAGCAGGCGCAGCTGGGCGGCACCATCAAGGCCGCTAGCGCTGAGCCCCTCCGCGTACTGGCCGAGCCGCGTGCCAATTTGGCCGATCGGCAGCCGGACGGTAAGGATCGGGACGCCTTTTTCGCCGCAGTGCCGAAAGGAGGCCGTCGAGGCGACGCTGTGCCAAATCGGTGGATGCGGCCGCTGCACCGGTGCCGGGCGCAGCTCGGGTAGGCGCACGCAGAAATATTTGCCTTTGAAGTCGAGCGGGGCGGCCGTCCAGGCGCGCGTCATCACCTCCAGGGCTTCGCCCATGCGCTCGCGCGCGTCGGTGCTTCTGAGGCCATAGCCGACAAACTCATATTCATTGAAGATGCTGCCGCGGCCGACGCCGATATCGAGCCGACCGCGGCTCAAATTGTCGAGCAGCGACAGTTGCGTTGCCAGCCGCACCGGATGGCGCAGCGCCATCTGGATGACGGCGAAGCCGATGCGGATTTTTTGCGTGCGCATCGCCAGGGCGGCGGCAAAGGGGATCGGGTCGGCATAGACGCTCTCGCCGGTGAAGTTATGCTCGGTCAGCCAGACGCCGTGGAAGCCAAGCTGCTCGGCGAGCGTCGCTTGCTCGAGCTGTTCGAAAATGGCCGCGTTGTCCTGCGCCGGCGAGGCCGAGTGCGCAAGCGTCATCCAGCCAAACCTCATGCCTTTGCTCCCGCGGCGCTGGCTGGTTGCGGAAAGTTGCGATTTGCCGGGCGCGGCAGCCCGAGATTTTCCCGCAAGGTTGTACCCTCGTAGTCCAGACGGAAGATGCCGCGCCGTTGTAGCTCCGGCACCACGCGATCGACGAAGTCGGCAAGCCCTTCCGGCAGATAGGGGAACATCACATTGAAGCCGTCGCAGCCCGCGGTAAATAGCCACTCCTGCATTTGATCGGCGATGCTTTCTGGCGTGCCGACGAAGGCAAGCCCGGCATAGCCGCCGACACGCAACGCCAGCTGACGCACGTTCAAATTTTCCCGCCTCGCCAGCGCCATCACCCGCGCCCGCCCGCTCTTGCTCGCGTTGCTCTCGGGGATCTCCGGCAATGGGCCCTCGGGGTCGAATTGCGATGCATCGTGGCCGAGCGCGACCGAAAGGGCGCCGATGGCGTTGGCATAGTCGACGAGAGCGTCGAGCCGCGCGCGCTTGGCTTGGGCTGCCGCGATCGTATCTCCCACCACCACCAAGGCGCCGGGAAGGATCTTCAAATGCTCGGGGTTGCGGCCAATTTTCAACATCCGGCCCTTGATATCGGCGTAGAAGCGCTGGCCATCGGCGAGGTTGGACCCGGCCGCAAACACCACCTCCGCCGTTTCGGCGGCAAGCTGCCGACCGGCCTCGGAGGCGCCCGCCTGCACGATCACCGGCCATCCCTGGATGGGCCGGGCAATGTTGAGGGGGCCCCGGACCGAGAAGTATTTGCCCTGGTGATTGAGCACGTGCATTTTGTTGGGCGCAAAATAGATGCCCTTGTCGACGTCACGCACGAAGGCATCGTCGGCGAAACTGTCCCATAGCCCGGTGACGACGTCATAGAACTCGCGCGCGCGAGCGTAGCGCTCGCCGTGCTCCATATGCTGGGCGAGCCCGAAGTTTAGGGCCGCGTCGGGATTGGAGGTGGTAACGATGTTCCAGCCCGCCCGCCCGCCACTCAGGTGGTCGAGCGAGGCAAACCTGCGGGCGATATGATAGGGCGCATCGAAGGTCGTCGAGCCCGTGGCGATCAGTCCGATGTGCTTGGTGGCCGCGGCCAGGGCGGACAGCAGCGTGAATGGCTCGAACGATGTCACCGTATGGCTGCGCTGTAGGGCTTCCAGCGGCATGTTGAGAACCGCCAGATGATCGGCCATGAAGAACGCATCGAAGCGGCCCCGCTCCAGGGTCTCGGCGAAACGGCGCAAATGCGCAAAATTGAAATTGGCATCGGCAAAAGCGCCCGGATAGCGCCAGGCGCCGGCATGAATGCTGACGGGGCGCATAAAGGCGCCAAGCCGCAACTGTTGGGATCTTGCCATCGCTAACCCCTCCCGGCGCAAAAGGCCTGCGGACGTCTCTTTATACCTTGACGTGCCCTCACGCCTGAGGGTAATGACCGGCGCCCGCCAGCGCGCGGCTGGCCGGCACCTGAGCTTTTCCCGCGCACGGCCGGCGCGCAAACCTTTTTGGCATCAGGCGGCGGCGACCTCGATGTCGAGCCAGCCCAGTGCCGTGGTGCGCGCGCGATCGCCCGGCCGCAGCAGCACCGACGTGGTCGCCGATTCGATCACCGCCGGTCCGTCGAGGCGCTGGCCCGGTGCCAGGGCATCGAAGCGGTAGATCGGCACCTTAAACCATTGCCCGAGATAGATTTCGCGTTCGCCGGCCGCGGGCGCCGGCGGCCGAGCGCCGAGCGCGGGCTCCTGCGGCAGCGCCGGCAGCTCGCCGATCGCCGCCACCCGCGCGTTAACCAGCACCACCTCCTGATCCCTGAGGCTGTAGGTATAAAGTTGCTCGTGGCGGGCGTGAAACGCATCCGCCATTTGCCGCAACAGGTCGTCTTGGTCGAAATCGACGTGATCCAATGGCACGCTGACCTCGAAGACTTGTTCACCGTAGCGCATGTCGGCGGAAGGTCGCAGCCGGATCGGGCCGGCGAAGGACGCCGCCTTCAGCCGCTGGCGGCCCTCGGCCTCCATCTGGCGAAAGGCCGAGCGCACCGCCGCGGCATCGAGGCCACTGGTATCGCCGATATGCGTGCGCGCTATTTCGCAGCGCAAGTTGCTGGCGAGCATTCCCCACGCCGATAGCACGGCGCAGAGGCGGGGTATGATCACGCGCTTCAGATCGAGTTGGCGCGCGACGTCGGTTACGTGCAAGGCGGCGGCGCCGCCGAAGGCGAGGATGGCGAAGCGCCTGGGATCGACCCCGCGGCGCACCGAAACCAGGCGAATGCCCTCCGCCATATGCGTGTTGATGACGCGGTGCATGCCCTCCGCCGCCCTCAGGCGGTCGATGCCGAGTTTGGTGGCGATGCGATCGATGACGGCTTCGGCGGCGCCGCGATCGAGCCGCGACCGGCCGCCGAGAAAGTTGTCGGGATCGAGAAAGCCGAGCACCAGACTGGCGTCGGTAACCGTCGCCTCGCTGCCACCTCTACCGTAGCAGGCCGGGCCCGGCTGCGCACCCGCACTCTGTGGTCCGACATGCAGGACGCCGCTGTGGTCGACGCGCGCGATCGAGCCGCCGCCCGCGCCAATGCTGGCGATATCCAAGCTCTGCAGAGCAACGCGTTGCCCGGCGATACGCCGGTCCGAGCTGATCGCCGCTTCGCCGCCGACCACCAGGGAGATATCCGTGGAGGTGCCACCCATATCGAAGGGAATGAGGTCGCCGTGCTGGTTGAGTTGGCCGGCGTACTGGCTACCGGCAACGCCGCCGGCCGGGCCGGAGAGTACGCTGCCGGCGGCCAACCGCACCGCCTCCGCGATGCTGGCAACGCCGCCGTGCGATTGGATGATCAAGACTGGCGCCTTGAACCCGGCCGCACGCAAGCGTGTCTCCAGTCGGAGGAGATAGCCCTCCAGGGCCGGGCCGACGTAGGCGTTGACGAGGGTGGTTGAGACGCGATCGTACTCTTTGATCTGCGGCAGTACGTCGGAGGACAAGGCGATGTAGACCTTGGGCATCGCCGCCCGTATGGCCTCGGCGCTAGCGCGCTCGTGGCTGGCATCGCGCCAGCTGTGGAGGTAGCACACGGCGATGGCCTGGACGTTTTGGCGCGCCAACGTTGCAATCGCTTCCGCCAGGGAGCCGCGGTCGAGCGCGATCTCGACGCGGCCGTCCGGCCGCAGGCGCTCGCGCACACCCAGTCGCCGCTCGCGCGGCACAAGTTGCGTCGGCGGTGGCTGGCGCAGATTGTAGCGATCGTCCTTGAGCCCTTCGCGCATCTCAATGATGTCGCGATGGCCTGCCGTGGTCAGCAGCCCAACCTTGGCGCCCTTATGTTCCAGCAAGGCGTTGGTGGCCACCGTTGTGCCATGCACGATGCGTTCCGTGCGCTCCAGCAACGTGCCGGTATCGATCCCGAGCATCCCCGCCAGGCGATCGAGCCCCGCCATCACGCCCAAGGATTGGTCGGTCGGCGTCGTCGCTACCTTCGCCAGCGTGACGTGACCACGCCCATCAACGGACACCAGATCCGTAAAGGTTCCGCCGACATCGATGCCAATGCGAAACATCGCTCACTCGGTCCTGTCCGAGACAAATCCTTGGCATTTGTCACGCTGGCGTTCCCCTGGCGAGCGCAGCTTGCCGTCCCCCCAGCCACCGCCGCCGCCCGAGTGGGCGTTGAGCACGTCGCCGGGCCTCAATACGATGCCCGTCTCCTTGGTCTTGAGAACGCGATCGGGGCGGCCGGCCGATTGCAGCCAGTAGCGATGCGGCCTGCCATCCTCGCCGCCGGCGAGGCCGCAGGCGCCATACTTGATGCCATCGCCGGCGGTATTGGCCAGCGCCGGCTCGCGCGTCTCCAGCACCAGTTCGAGTTCTCCGCCCGGGCCGCCGCGATGGCGACCGTCGCCGCCACTGTCGGGGCGAAACTCGTGGCGGCGAAAATGCAGCGGAAAACGCACCTCCTGCACCTCGAGGCTGCCGAACTTGATGCCGCCGGCGGCCTGCCATTCGCCCGCCCCCGGCCAACCGTCCCCCGCCGAGGAGCCGCCGCCGCCCGGCCGGGCTTGAAACAGATGCCAGATGAACGGCTTGCCGTTGCGCGGATCGACGCCCTGCACCGCCACGCGAAAGCGTCGGCCCCAGCCGGCCATGGCGCGATCGGGACAGGCCGGCGCCAGAGCACGGATGATCGCCTCGATGATCTCCTGACCGCAGTGATTGGTACACAATGTCACCGGCGCGCCGGGCCGGGGGCAAACGATGGTGCCTTCCTTGACCTGCAAGCTCAGCGGCCGAAAGGCGCCATCATTCTTGGGAATGTCGGGGTCGATCAGGTAGGCGAGCGCCACCACCGCGGCCGAGTAGGTGTTGGCATAGGAGGAGTTGATGAAACCCGTGACCTGCGGATGGCTGTCGCTGAGGTCGATGTCAAGGTTGCTGCCGTGCTTCAGGATGCGGGCGCGGATCGCAATGTCGTGGGCGCCATGACCATCATCGTCGAGGAATGCCTCGCCCTCGTAGTTGCCGTCCTGCCAGCTACCGATGATGGCGCGCACCTGCCGCTCGGCCCCATCGAGCACGGCCGCGACGGCTTGATGCGTGACGGCTGAGCCAAACTCGCCGAAGAGTTGCCCGAGGCGCCGTTCGCCGATGCGTGCCGAGCCGATCATCGCCGCCAGATCGCCGCGGAAATCGCGGGGATGGCGCACGTTGAGGACGATCATCTCGTAAACGTCATCGCGCCGGTTGCCCTCCTCGTAAAGCTTCAACGGTGGAATGCGCAGGCCTTCCTGATAGATCTCGGTAGCACTGGCGTTATAGGCGCCGTGCGTGGCACCGCCGATATCGCTCTGGTGCGAGCGGTTGATGGACCAGAACACCAGGCGCTTGTCGTCGAAGACCGGTACAAAGACGGTGAGATCGGGCAAATGGTTGCCGCCCCGATAGGGATCGTTCAAGAGATAGACGTCCCCCGGTCTAATTTGATGCCTGAAGAAGTCGTGCACGGCGCGGGCGGCAAAGGGCAGCGCACCGACGTGGATGGGCACGTGCTCGGCCTGGGCGATCAAGCGGCCCTCGGGATCGCAAAGAGCGGTGGAAAAATCCCGGCTCGAATTCAGGATCTGCGAATAGGAGGTGCGCAACATGGCTTCGCCCATCTCCTCGACAATGGCGCGAAGCCGGTGCTGGACCACAGAGATTGTGATCGGATCGACGGCTGGGGGCATGCTGGGAAAGGTCCTGAGGGCAGGTTTTCAAAGTCGCGAGGCGAGCAGCATGCATTGGCCGGCCGATGGCGGTCAACTCGCTTGCGAAGCCGGCCTCAAGTTCGGCCTCACGGCTCCGACAGGAACGGCGGGCGCACGGTGCAGAACTCCTCGACCGCTGCGAACAGGCTTTCCAATTCGGCGGGCCCCACCGGCAGGCTCATCGCAATCATCCCGCGTCGCGCGATATAGATCCCGGCGGCCAGCAGATCGAAAAAATAAAGCTCGCGCAAGGCATCCTCCTTGGCGCTGGCAGCATAGGGGCGTTCGATCGGGCCGGCGCGAAAATGCGGTTGCATCATGCTGCCCAAGCCACTGAAGTGCATGTTGACGCCGCGCGCACGGCAAATCGTGTTCAATCGTGCGCGCGCGCCCTCCCCACGCGCAAACAGCGCCTCGGCAGCCGCGGCATCGAAGATCTCGCCCATGGCGACCATGCCGCCCGCCATCGTCATCACATTGTTGTTGAAGGTTCCCGAATGGATCAGGGCGCCGGGGCGATGGCCGTCGAAAAGGTCCATCACGTCGGCGCGACCGCCGAAGGCGCCGAAGCTCATGCCGCCGGCCATATACTTGCCAAGGGTGGTGAGGTCGGGCGTCACGCCGCGGAGCTTCTGCAGGCCGCCCGCCGAATGCCTGCTGGTCATCACCTCGTCGAACAGCAAAAGCACGCCCAGGGCACGGCTGGCCTCCCGCAGCGCGGCAAGAAACTCGGGGCGGGCGGGGATGCAGCCGCCCGAACCCATCATCGGCTCGAGAATGACGGCGGCGATTTCACCGGCGCGCGCGCGCAAGACCTCGAGCGTTTGTTGGCTATCGTTGTAGTCGGCCAAGGTCACGGGAATGGGCGAATTGATCGGGCTGCCGCCACCGACCAGCGTCAATAGCCCGCCGTGGTACCCGCCGCGAAAGGCAACAATGCCCGGCCGACCGGTGAAGGCTCGCGCGGCCCCAAGCGCCATCATATTGGCCTCGGTGCCGCTGTTGGTGAAGCGCACGCGCTCGAGCGAGGGAAAGCGCGCGCACAGCAAGGCGGCCAACTGGGATTCGCGTTCTCCCACCGCCGCCAAGTTGAGGCCTCGGTCGATCGCGGCATGCAAGGCCGCCTGGATGCGCGGTTCGGAATGGCCGAACAGGCCGGCCGTGTATTCGCCGCAGAAGTCGATGTAGCGGCGAGCATCCACGTCCTCGACAAAACACCCCTCACCACGCGCCATGGCCGTGGGAAATGGCGTGTAGAACAGCACCGAACGCGTGTTGCCTCCCGGCAGCACCGCCCGCGCCGCCCGATGGATGCGTTCGCTCTCCGGGCGGACTGCACGATAGCGTTCCCGGGCCTCCGCGAGCGCGCTATCAAGATCGCTGTTGCGCTGCTGGCTTGGGCTCATTTGTGTCTTCCTCTTGCCTGGGGACGCCACTGCGGACCACCGGTGCTGCCAGGCGCGCGGGCGACATGCAAAACCGATGGCGGCGTCATTTTGCACGAGCGCAGGCCCGAGCGCGAGGGCCGGCGGCAGTTCTTCTTGCCGTTTGGCGGCGCGCGGCGCGCCGGACAATGGCGCCATGATCGAGTAAGCTCGTCGCGTTCGGCAGTTTCGAGTTTGCCATGCACCGGCCCAACGTGAAGGACTTGCTGGCTGGGATGCTTTTTCTAGCCGTCGGGCTGGCATTCCTGGTGCTGGCCCAGCGCTATCCCATGGGCAGTGCGCGGCGCATGGGGCCTGGTTATTTTCCCCAGCTGCTGTCGTTGCTGTTGATCGCCATCGGCCTTGCCACGGCGCTGCGCGCCACCTTCACCCGGGCGCCGCCGGTCGGCAGCATCGCGCTAAGGGCGCTGCTATTGTTGAGTTTGGGTGTGGTGGCCTTCGCTGTCATTGTCGAGCGTGGCGGGCTTGCAATCGCCATTGTTGCCTTGGTGCTGATCTCGAGCGCGGCAAGCCCTAGCTTCCGGCTGCCGCAGGCGCTGGCACTCGCCGTGGCGCTGGCCGCCTTCTCGGCCCTGCTGTTCGGATACGCGCTGGGTCTGCCCTTCCCCATCCTGCGCTTTTGGGGCTGAGGCGCGGTGACCGACATCCTCGCCAATCTCGCCACCGGTTGCGCCACCGCGCTCTCCGCCATGAACCTTGGCTACTGCCTCGTTGGCGTGCTGCTCGGCACGCTGGTCGGCGTTCTCCCGGGGCTCGGGCCGGTTGCAACCATCGCCATGCTTCTGCCGGCGACGTTGACGCTGCCGGCCGAAACGGCGTTGATCATGCTGGCGGGCATCTACTACGGCGCGCAGTATGGCGGCTCCACCACGGCCATCCTGATCAACCTGCCGGGCGAATCCTCCTCGGTGGTCACGACCCTGGACGGGCACGCCATGGCGCGGCAAGGTCGGGCCGGCGCGGCGCTTGCCACCGCCGCGCTCGGCTCGTTTTTCGCCGGCACGGTGGCGACCTTCGTGATCGCCTTCCTGGCCCCGCCGCTGGCCGACCTGGCGCTGCGCTTTCAAGCGCCGGAGTACTTTTCGCTGATGGTGTTGGGGTTGGTCGCCTCCATCGTGCTGGCACAGGCCTCCCTGCTCAAGGCGTTCGGCATGGTGGTGCTTGGCCTGCTGCTGGGCCTGGTCGGCACCGACCTTACCTCGGGCACGCAGCGCTTCACCTTTGGCGTTCCTGCCTTGAGCGATGGCATCAATTTCGTGGTTGTCGCCATGGGCGTCTTCGGCATCGCCGAGATCGTGCGCAATCTCGAAGACAGGAGCCGCCGTGCAGTGATCGTTGCGGAGATCGGCGGGCTCTGGCCCAGCCGCAGCGATTGGCGTCGCATGGTTGCTCCCATATTGCGCGGCACCGCACTGGGTTCCCTGCTCGGCATTTTGCCAGGCGGCGGCGCTTTGCTCGCCGCCTTTGCCGCCTATGCCGTGGAAAAGCGAGTGTCGCCCCATGCGCACGAGTTCGGCAGCGGGGCGATCGAGGGCGTCGCCGCACCGGAAGCGGCCAACAACGCCGGGGCACAAACCTCCTTCATCCCCATGCTGACCCTCGGCATTCCCTCCAATCCGGTGATGGCACTCATGATCGGTGCCCTGGTGATCCAGGGCATCCGCCCGGGGCCCAACGTAATGGTGGAACAGGCGCCGCTGTTTTGGGGCGTGGTCGTATCCATGTGGGTTGGCAACCTGTTCCTGTTGCTGCTGAACCTGCCGCTGATCGGCTTGTGGGTGCGCCTGCTCGCCGTGCCCTATCACCTGCTGTTTCCGGTGATTTTGGTGTTTTCGGCGGTCGGGGTCCTCAGTCTCGCCAACGCCGCCATGGACGTCTACTTGATGGCGCTCTTTGGCGTTCTCGGTTACGCTTTCGTCAAGCTTGGCTGCGAACCGGCGCCGCTGCTGTTGGGCTTTATTCTGGGGCCGATGCTGGAGGAATACCTGCGCCGCGCGCTGACGCTGTCGCGCGGCGATCCCATGATATTCCTGGCGCGCCCGATCAGCGCCGCCATGCTGATGGCCGCGCTGTTGGCGCTGAGCACCCTGCTCTTGCCGAGCGTGCGCGCCACGCGCAGCAAGGCCTTTGCGGAGTAGGACCGGCGCGATGCTATTGGAGGCTTCGCTGTCGGCGGCGCCGCGGCCCTGGCGCCGGCGGTTGCCGCGAGCCGAGGAGGACTGATGAGCCCACGTACGCAACCAGGCGCCATCAAGGTCTACACCGACTATAAAAGCCCTTATGCCTATTTGGCGAAGGATCTCATCTACGAGCTCGAGCGCGACACCGGGGCGCGGATTGAGTGGCTCCCCTACACCCTCGATATTGCGGCCTATCTTGGCAGCGCCAGCGTCGACGCCGACGGCACGGTCGTGGCGGAGCACCGCAATGCCCACCAGTGGCGGCGGGTCAAGTACAGCTATATGGACTGTCGGCGCGAGGCCAACCGGCGCGGCCTGACGATCCGGGGTCCAAAAAAGATTTTCGATTCCTCCCTTGCCAATATCGGCATGCTCTATGCGGCCCAGCACGGCGTCTTTCGTGCCTATCATGATCGCGTTTTCGAGCTGTTTTGGCGGCGCGAGCTGGATCTCGAGAATGCCGCGGCCTTGGCGGCGGTCCTGCAGCAGTGCGGCGCTGCGACGGGCGCCTTTGCCGACTTCCTCGATGGTCAGGGGCGTCGCGCGCTGGCTGCCGTCCGCAGCGAGGCGGAGGCCGCAGGGGTATTCGGCGTGCCAAGCTTCCTGTTTGCCGACGGCGACCTTTATTGGGGGCGCGAGCACTTGGGAAGCGTCCGCGCGCGCGCCTTGGCGAAAACCTAACTCCGATCGGCTGGCCGCGGTGGCAGCCCCCTTCAATAGGGGGTGATAACATTTATGAGCGCGTGCCGCCCCTCGTTGAGCACGGCCGCGCGCGCCGCCTGCAATGCGCCAGCCAGCGCCTCCGGCTGCTCGACGCGTGCGGCAAAGGCGCCATGCGCCTCGGCATAGCGTTCAAAGGCCGGGCTCGGCGATAAGTCGGCCAGCCCCGTGCCGTTGTCGCGGCCCGCCGCGCCGGCGGCAAACATGGCCATGGTGGCATTGCGCACCGCGCCATAGCGGGCGTTGTTGAAGACCACCACCGCGATCGGCAGCTGGTGCGCCTCGGCCACCCAGTGGCAGGCGGTCGGGTTGGCGAAAATCATGCCGCCGTCGCCGATCACGGCCGCCATAAACCGCTCCGGCGCCGCGAGCTTGGCGCCCAAGGCGGCGCCGACGCTCCAACCCAGCCCGCCGGCAGGACTGAGCGCAAAATAGCTGGCGGGCTCAGTGCGCGCGCAGTGCTCGAGCCGCAACTGGTATTCGTTGAAGATCAGCCCGTCGGGGCCCGCCATCTCGCCGACGCAGCGGCTCAAATAGGCCGGCGAGACGTGGGGCGCATCCCCCGCCAGGCTTGCCTGCGCCTTGCGCCGCAGCGCTGCGGCCCGCGCCACCGCCCACGCCCGGCGCTGCGGCAAGCGCCCTGCCTCGGTGACGGCGCGGCGCTCGAGGGCGTCGGCTAAAGCCCTGAGCGTGGCGCCGGCGCCTGCGGCAATGGACAGATGGCTCGGATAGGAGCGCATGGGATAGCGCACGTAGGCCGGATCCTCGCCGATATGCACCACGCGCGCCGCCGGCGCCGGGGCCTGCGTGCCCGGCAGCCACGGTACATCGGCCTCGACCACGACAACGAGATCGCTGTCGGGGAGCAGCGGATGTGGATCAAAGCCGTGGTGCAAGGGGTGATCGGTCGGCAAACACAGAAAGCGCGGCGTGTGCACGACCACGGGCAGCGCGAAGCGGTCGGCGAGGTGGCCGAGCGCCTCGACCTCCTCGCCGCTTTGCCCAAGGCTCGAGGCAATCAACAGCGGACGCTCGGCCGCGAGCAGCCAGCCGGCAAGCCGGTCGATGAGGGCGGGGTCGGGATGTGCACTCGGCGGTGGCGGCCGCGGCGCCTCGAGGCTATCGCCCTCCGCCGCCGCCGACAGCGGCTCACGCGGCAGCGTCAGGTAGACGGGGCCGCGCGGTGAAGCCATGGCCACTTCCAGGGCGCGGGCCACGACCGCGCTGGCCTGGGCAGGGTGGCGCAGCTCGTAATCCCACTTGACCAGTTCACGCACCATGCCCGCCTGGTCGAACATCTCCTGCGCCCAGTGGATCGGGCGGCTGCGCGCCCCGAAGGCGCCTTTCTCCTGGATTGGTGAGCGCCCGGCCATCAGCAGCAGGGGCACGCGGTCGCGCGCGGCATTGGCGAGCAGGTTGATGGTGTTGGCGGTGCCGACATTGACGTGCACCATCACCGCTTGCGGCCTGCCCGTCATCAGGTAGGCGCCGTGAGCCATGGCCATGGCCAGGTTCTCGTGCGGCACCAGGATCGGGCGCGGCACCTTGGCACCCGTCAGCTTGGCGCGCGCCAAACCTTCGACGATCGGAGGAAAGTCGGTGCCGGGATTGGCGAAAAAGAACTCAACCCCATGCCGCGGCAACGCCGCCAGGATGACGTCGGCGGCAGTCGCCTGCGCCTTGCCAGCGCTGTCCCCAAGGCTCATGCGGGGCTCCTTGCCAGATCAGTCGAGCTTTATGTTGGCGGCCTTGGCAACGCCGGTCCAGCGCGGAATCTCAGCGGCAATCTGTGCGGCGAGTGCCGCGCGTGGGCCGCCGCCCGGGTCGACGGCGAGCCCGATCAGGCGCTCGCGCACCTCGGCCAAGCCGATGACCTGGCTCACCTCATTGGCGAGTTTTTCAACGATCCCTTCCGGGGTGGCCGCGGGCGCGAACAGCCCCGACCACAAACGCACCTCGAGGCCCGGCACCCCTGCTTCCGCCATGGTTGGCAGCTCGGGGTAGTCCCGCATGCGTTCGCTGGCGGTGGTGGCGAGGGCGCGGATGCGGCCGGCCTTGATGTGGCCCGCTACCGCCGGCGCGTCGGCCAGCGCCAACAAGACCTCGCCGCCGACCACGGCGGTCACCATCTCGCCGCTGCTCTTGTAGGCGATGTGCTCGATCTCCGCGCCCGTCTTCAATTTGAACAGCTCGGTGGCGAGCTGGAAGGCCGCCGAAGAGCTCGCATAGTTGGCCTGGGCGGGATTGGCCTTGCTGTAGGCCACCAGCTCCGGCACCGTCTTTGCCGGGGCGTCGGCCTTGACGCACAGCAGCAGCGGAAACGAGGCGATCAGCGCGATCGGCACGAAATCGCGCAAGGTGTCGTAGGGCAGCTTGCTGTAGACGGCGGGGTTGATGGTCATGGCGCCGGTCGCCCCGACCAACAGGGTGTAGCCGTCGGGAGCCGCCTTGGCCACGAATTCGGTGGCGATCATGGCACCGGCGCCGGGTTTGTTTTCCACCAGCGCCGGTTGACCCAGCCGCTCGCCGAGCCTTTGGGCAATGAGGCGGGCCAAGATGTCATTGCCGCCGCCGGGGGCGAAACCGACGATGATCCTGATCGGTTTGGCGGGAAAGCCCGCGGCGCGATCGCCTTGTGCGCGAGCGGGCAGGCGCAGGCCTGCGCCAACGCCAATCGCCGCGAGCCCGCCAACGAAGTGCCGTCGCGTGCCAGCCTGCCCGTGGCCCATGTTCACCCCCTCGGCTGCTGCCGGGCTAGATGCTGCTCGCAAGAGGCCGCCGTCACCGCTTGCCGGTCGGCAGCTGATTGAAGGGCAGCGTCTTGTCGACCCGGATTTCCGGCGGCAGGCCCAGCACGCGCTCCGCGATGATATTGCGCATGATTTCGTCGGAGCCGCCGGCGATGCGCGATGCCGGCGAGGTCAACAAGGTTTGCTGAAAGGCGCCGGCCACCGGCGCCAGGTTGGGGTCGCACAGCACGCCGCCCTGCTCCATGAGATCCATGGCGAAGGCGGCAATGTTTTGCAGCATCGAGGCGTTGACGAGCTTGCCGAGCGAGGCCTCAGGGCCCGGCGTGTCGCCGCGCGACAGCGCGGTCATGGTGCGGAAGTTGACATATTTGAGCCCCTGGCTCGCAACGTACCAGTCCGCAAGCTTGTCGCGGACGGCGCCATTGTTCAGGGCCGGGCCGTCGCCGAGGTCCAGTTTGCGGGCGAGTTCAAAAACGTCCTCGACGCCGGCGCCGACGCGGCCGCCGATGGTGTGGCGTTCGTTCATCAATGTCGTCAGCGCCACCTTCCAGCCCTCGCCGACCGCACCTAGGCGCTGGCGATCGGGCACGCGCACGTCCTTGCAAACGACCGTATTGAAGTGCGACGCACCCGACATCTGCTTGATCGGCCGGATCTCGATGCCCGGCGACCGCATATCGATGAAAAAATAAGTCAAGCCGTCGTGCTTCTTGGCCGCAAAGTCGCTGCGCGTGACCAGCACGCCCCAGTCGCAATAGTGGGCGCCCGACGTCCAAATCTTCTCGCCATTGATGATCCAGTCGCTGCCGTCCTGCTCGGCGCGCGTGCGCAGGCCTGCAAGATCGGAGCCGGCGGCGGGTTCGGAAAACAGTTGGCACCAGATCTCCTCGCCGCGCAGTGCCTTGCCGGCGAAGCGGTCGCGAATTTCCTGCGTGCCCCAGGTGCATAGCGTCGGGATGCACATGCCGAGCCCGATGTCGAACAGGCCGCGCGGCACGGCATACTTGGCTTCTTCCTGATCGTAGATCACCTGCTGGATGGGGCTGCCACCCCGTCCACCCCAGTGGCTGGGCCAGGTGATGCCCGCATAGCCGGCGTCGGCCTTCTTGGCCTGCCAGGCCTTGGCGCGCTCCCGAAACTTGGGATCCTCGTTGCCGGCCCGGTAAACCAGCCCCGAGCCCGGCAGACGTGGCTCGGCCGCCTCGGCCAAGAAGTCGCGCACGCCGGCGCGGAATTGGGCTTCCTCAGGCGTATCTTCGAAATCCATGCTTCCTCCGCTCACAACGGCGCATTCGCCGCCTCAAGTTCGAGCAGCAGACGCTCTTTCCACAGCCTGGTGCTGCCGAGCGCCAGCGCCAGCAGCTTGGCCCGGCGATAATACAGGTGGCAATCGAACTCCCAGGTAAAACCCATGCCGCCGTGCACCTGGATGTTCTCCTTGGCGGCCAGGAAATAGGCTTCGTTTGCCGAAATCCGCGCCGCCGCCGCCGCCAGCGGCAACTCGGGGGCATCGCGGCTGAGCGCCCAGGCGCCGTAGTAGGCATTGGCGCGGGCGAGCTCGGTTGCAACCCAAACGTCGGCAAGCTTGTGCTTGATGGCCTGAAACGAGCCGATCGGCCGACCGAAGGCATAGCGCTGCAAGGCGTAGTCGCGCGCCATTTCCAGCGCTCTTTGCGCGCCCCCCACCTGCTCGAAGGCCATCAGCACCGCGGCGCGCTCCTGCAGGCGCCGCAGCAAGGCCTCGCCCCGGCCCAATTCGCCGATGGGTTCGGCGGCAGCGCCGGCGAAAACGAGGCGTGCATGCGAGCGGCTGGGATCGATGGTGTCGACGGCATGCCGCGTGACGCCGGGACCATTGAGATCGACCAGCAGCAGTTGCAGGCCGCGTTCGCCCCGCGCCGCCACCACCGCCAGGTCGGCCACATCGCCGTCGGGCACCGGCAGCTTCTCTCCCGTCAGCGCACCGCCGCGCCATGTGGTGAAGAGCTTGCCGGGATCGGCCTTGCCGGGCCCTTCCGCCAGGGCAAGGGTGCCGATGATCGTGCCGCCGGCGAGCTTTGGCAGCCAGGCCTGCTTCTGGGTGTCGCTGCCCGCGAGCATGATGGCTTCCGCCGCCAGATAGATCGAGGAGGCGAAGGGCGTCGGCGCCAGTGCCGAGCCCAGTTCCTCCGCCAGCACACACAACCCGAGATGGCCGAGCCCGGCTCCCCCCCACGCCTCGGGGATCGCCGCACCGGTCCAGCCCATGGCGGCGATCTCCTGCCACAGCCCGAGGTCGTAGGGTTCAGGTCCCTCGAGCACGCGCCGCACCGTCGCGGTGGGGCAGCGCTGGCGCAGAAATTTGCGCGCCTGCTCGCGCAGCGCCTTCAGGTCATCGCTGAAATCGAAATTCATGGGCTCGCCTTCCCAAAGGATCCCTGGCACCCTACGCAGGCATGCGGGCCACAAGCTCGCGTAAAGACCCACCGCTTTCGGCCAACTGCTGCAACAACTCCGAAGGCCGCCAGCGCGCGCCATAGCGCTGGTGCCAGATCGCCACCTGATTATAGACCTGACGGGCGCCAATCTGGTCGGCCCAATACATCAGGCCCCCCCGATAGCGCGGAAAGCCGAAGCCATTGAGCCACATCACATCGATGTCGCTGGCGCGCAGGGCCTTGCCTTCTTGCAGAATCTTGCAGGCTTCGTTGAGCGAAGAAAACAACAGGCGGTGCAGGATCTCCTCGTCCGTGAAGCTCCTCTGCGGGATGCCGAGCTCGCCAACCACGGTCTTGATGATCGCGTGCACGTCGGGATCGACGATCGGCGTGCGATCGTTGTCCTGGTAGCGATACCAGCCCGCGCCCGTCTTCTGACCAAGCCGCCCCATTTCCACCAGTCGGTCCGTGATCGGCAAGCCGCGATAGTTGGGATCGACCGCGGCGCGACGCTTGCGGGTGGCGTAGCTGATGTCGAGCCCCGACATGTCGTTGACCGCGAAGGGACCCACGGGGTAGCCGAACGCGACCATGACCCGATCGACCTCCTCGGGCAGGGCCCCCTCCTCGACCATCAGGCCCTGTTCCAAATTGAAGGGGATGCGCGTGCGATTGGCGACGAAGCCGTCGCAATTGCCGGCATAGGCGCTGATCTTGCCGATGTCGCGTCCAAGCTTCATGGCGGCGGCCAAGGTCTCGGGCGACGTCTTGGCCCCGTGCACCACCTCGAAGGTCTTCATGACGTTGGCCGGCACAAAAAAGTGGGTCCCGGCCACGGCCTCGGGCCGTTTGGTGACGCTGGCGATCGCATCGATATCCAACGCCGAGGTGTTGGAGAACATCAGGGCACCCGGCTTCATCACCGCGTCGAGTTGAGCGAATACCTCCTGCTTGACGGGCATTTCCTCGAACACGGCTTCGATCACCGCATCGCAATCGGCGATCGCCTCGAAGTTTTCGACCGGCCGCAGCAACGCCAAACGCCGCTCCATTTCCCCCTGCGCGAGGCTGCCGCGCCTGACGCTGGTTTGGTAGTTGGCGCGGATCCGTTGCATGCCCTTGGCCAATACCTCGGGCGAAGCATCGACCAGCTTTACGGGCAAGCCGTGGTCGACGAGGCTCATGGCGATGCCGCCGCCCATGGTGCCGGCCCCGACGACGGCGACCGTCTTGATCTCGGGAAGCTTGAGGTCTTTGGGCAGGAACGGGATCTTGGCGACCTCACGCTCGGCAAAGAATGCATAGCGCAGGGCCTTTGCCTCCTCGGAGTTCTCCAGTTCCGCGAACAATTTTCGTTCCGTGGCGATACCCTCGTCGAAGGGTTGGTTCACCGCCGCCTCGACGCAAAGGATGCAATAGTAAGGGGCTTTTTGCTTGCCCGCCTTGCGGGCGATGGCCTTGCGCGTGGCCTCGAACATACCGGGCTCGGCCTTGGCTTCCTGCAGCCGATCGGTGCTGTCGCGCAGGCGCGGCAGCGGGCGGCCGTCGGCCACGCGCTCGGCCCAGGCGATGGCTTCGCCTCGCAGATCCTTGCCCGGGACGATCTCGTCGATGATGCCGAGGGCTTTTGCCTCCTCGGCGGGCACGTGCCGGCCCGAAAGGATCATCTCCAGCGCCCGCTTCGGCCCAACCAGCCGCGGCAGCCGCTGCGTGCCGCCGCCACCCGGCAGGATGCCGATCAGCACCTCCGGCAGTCCGAGCTTGGCGCTCGGCACGGCGATGCGGTAGTGGCAGGCGAGCGCGTGCTCCAAGCCTCCCCCCAGCGCGTAGCCGTGGATGGCGGCGACCACCGGCTTGGAGCTGGCATCGAGCACGTCGGGCACCGGCCGCTTGGGCTGCGCGCGCGGCTTGCCGAACTGGCGGATGTCGGCACCGGCAATGAAGCTGCGGCCGGCGCCGATCATGACCATGGCCTTGACGGCGGGATCGCTTTCACCCTTTTCCAGGGCTTCGATGATGCCGTCACGGACGCCGGGACCCAGCGCGTTGACCGGCGGGTTGTCGATGGTGATGACGCCAATGCTGCCCTCGACGTCAAACCGCACCAAGGGCTTGTCCTCTGCCGTATTCGCCATGGCGCTTTGCCTCCCACGGTTCGACCTTCGCAAGTGCAGTTTGTTGCGCACATTTGCGGCGCGCAAGATGGCGAAGCGCAAGCTGGCGAGGCGCAAGATGGGTCACGGGCCCGGCACGTCCCTGGGAGCCCCGGGAGCCAAGTCCGGCGCCGCCAAGCCGGGCGGAGCCGGCAAACCGAGCTCGAGGTTGCGCCGGCGCCAGCCACGAGCTGGCCGGGTTCGAGCGCAACGGAATGGCCGCCAAGGCCCTCCCCAATATTGGGGAGGGCATAGCTACCTTCAAATCTTAACGAACGCCGTCACTGACCCGAAACTAATAATTATTTTTAGGCGGATCAGCCGGCCTCCCCAACCGGCGCATAGGTTGCCCTCGGGCAACAGTCAGCGTGTCAACCATCCGTGCGCGGTACGCCGTACTTCGGCAATGCCCCAGCCTACGCTAGCTTGAGATCGGGTGGTTTAGCGTTGCGGGGCGTACAATGCGGTGCGTGCGGGGGATTAGCTGGGATCGACTGCTGTTGCGAGCGATCCCGATTGCTCTTATCGGCAGCAGCGGTCTTTGGCTTGCGAGCGAGGCTGCGGCGCAGAGCCTCACCGGGGGACCGCTCAATGCGGCCACGGGCCGGTCGCAGGCCGATGCCGTAAGCCAGAACGAAAAAGAGCTGATCGATCGCGAGGTTCTCGGTGGGGGCGCTCCGGGTCGGGGCGGCAGCTCGGGCGCCGCCGCTTCCGCGCTCGGCACATTTACGAGTGGAAGACTGCGCAGCTCCGATCATGACGCGCTGCGGTCGCAGCCGCCCGCCGATCAAGCCTTCTCCTTTGACACCACCGAAACCTCTGCCTTCGCTAACGTCGTCGTCAGCGTGCCCGGCACGGTACTCGGCGGGCAAATGAAGTTGAGCGGCTTTGTCGGCCACAACGAGGTCTCGCTCGATCTCAAGTCCAACGCCCTATCCATTCTCGAATCGAACCAGTCGGGCAGCGCCGAAAATCAATCGATCATGGTCGGCGGCACCGCGCTTTGGTCCCTCCGCAACACCTATGCGCTGGCAACACTGGTCGGCACCTGGGGGCAGAGCACCTTGCACGACGGCGTCGATGATTGCGGCTACCAACCGCCTCACCCCACCGGCTGCAACCACAATCGCTACAGCTTCGGCACGGCTGGGTTCATCGGCACTTTGACGGCGGGGCAGATCTTCGATCTGGGCGGCGCAGCCGGACCGAAGCTCGATCTGCGTGGGTCCGTTGGCTACGTGCACAATAGCGGCGAGCGCTTCAAGAACGTGTTCGGCAATGAGCAAACCTACAGCTACGCGACCTGGACCGGCACCGCCGCCGCGACGCTCTTTAGCAATATGGCGCTGGCAGACGGCGCCTTGCTGCGCCCCTACATCCAGGGCTACGTCCGGCAAGAGTGGGGCTACCGCAGCGGCTTTGATGCCGTGATCGATGGCAGCTCTGAGACCAACCGCCTGGATCAAGATCACTTGTATGGTGGGGTTGACGTCGGCGTGACCTACAGCCAGGGCAACACCACCTTCGGCGCGGCGCTCTACTACGAAGCCTCCGGCGACGACCACACCCTCGGTGGCCGGCTCGGCTTGAGCCAGAAGTTGGACGGCCTCACCGCCCCCGCCAAAGCCTTTAGCTGGTCGGGATTTTATGTTGGCGTCAACGCGGGCATGGCCTGGGGCAGTGCGCACGCCGGCACGTCGGCGGTCTGCAACGACACTGACGCCACCCCGCCAACGGGCGAGAACTGCCCGTTCGGTCCGAACGCGCTGCCCGTTGTTGGCGCCGCCGGCACCGGCACCATGTCGGACCAAGGTTTTCTGGGCGGCGCCCAGGTCGGCGTCAACTTGCAAAAGGGCAGCGCCGTGTTCGGGCTCGAAGTCGACGTGCAGTCCTTCAAGCTCGCTGCATCTCGCTCAGGCAGCAGGCCGGATCCCAACGATGCGGCCAACGCCATTACGGTGACAACTGCCTTTGACACGGACTGGCTGGTCACCGCCAGAAGCCGACTGGGCTGGCTCGTCAGCCCGAATGCCCTCATCTACGCGACGGGCGGCGTGGCCGCGACGGACCTCTCCGTCAAGAATTCAACCACCTCCTCGGTCTCTCTGGCCGAGGGCGTGGGCTCGAGCAACGGTCGCGCGGTGGGATGGACGGTCGGCGGCGGCGCGGAGCTGGCGCTTGGCGGCAACTGGAGCCTGCGCGGGGAGTATCTTTATTTGGATTTCGGCAAGGTGACCGCGAACGCCCAGGTCAGCGATCCCGGGCACCCCGCCGCCGGCAGCACCAACAACATCGCCAGCAGCGTCGATCTGACGGCGCACATTGTGCGCGCCGGCCTCAACTACAAGTTCTGAGCCTGGGTGGCTGGCCCTGCGAGTTTACCTGCGAGCCGCCTTGGCCCAGCGTTTGCGGCGACCCGCCGGCAGCTCAAACCTGCTAGCGCATCAAGCTCGGCAGCCAGAGCGAAATGGTCGGGAAGGCAATGAGGATCGCCAGCCGCACGATGTCTGCGACCATGAACGGCAGCACGCCGCGGAACAGCACCTGGGTGGGAACGTGCGGTAACAGGGCGTTGATCACGAATAGGTTCATGCCGACCGGCGGACTGATGAGCCCGATTTCAACGACGACAACAATCAGAATGCCGAACCAGATCGGATCGAAGCCGAGATGCACGATCAACGGAAAGAAGATCGGCACCGTCAGCAAGATCATGGACAGCTCTTCCATGGCCGTGCCGAGGATCACATAGATCGTGCAAATGGCGGCCACCACCATGATCGGCGAGAGGTTGAGGGAGGTGACCAGATCTCGCAGATCGCCGGGCATGGTCGTATAGTTGACGAACTCGGCAAACATCAGCGCGCCGGTGAGGATGGCAAACAACATCGCCGTCGTGCGCGCCGATTCGACGAGGGCATCGAGCAGGGTGCGCCAGCTCAAGCTGCGGCGCGCCAGGGCAAACAGCAGCGCGCCGAACGCCCCCATGCCGGCGCCTTCGGTGGCCGTGAAGGCGCCGCCATAGATGCCGCCCATGACCACGAGGAACAGGGCCAACACTCCCCACACGCCCTTGAGCGCGCGCCAACGCTCCGCCCAGCCCGAGCGCTCGCCGCGCGGCCCCGACGCCGGGTCAACGGACACCGTCCATTGCACCGCCAGGCACAACAATGCCGTGGCGATGATACCGGGCAGCACCCCGGCGGCGAACAGCTTGCCGATGTTGGTTTCGGTCAAGACGCCGTAGATCACCATCAGCGTCGAGGGCGGAATCAGGATGCCGAGGGTGCCGCCGCCGGCAATTGCCCCCGTCGACAAGCGATCCGAGTAGCCGAGCCCCTTCATGGCCGGGTAGGCGACCTTGGCCATGGTGGCGGCGGTGGCGATCGAAGAGCCGCAAATGGCGCCGAAGCCGGCGCATGCCACCACCGTTGCCATCGCCAAACCCCCGCGCAAGTGGCCGATGCAGGTGTAGGCGGCGCGGAAGAGCTCTTGCGACATGCCGGCGCGCGTGACCAGATTGCCCATCAGGATGAACAGCGGCACCACCGACAGGGTGTAGTTGCGGCCGGTTTCGTAGATTTTGGTCTCTACCATCGCCATGGCCGGCGCGAAGTTCCAGTCGCGCAAATAGGCGACGCCGAGGAAGCCAACGACGCCCATGGCGAGCGCGATCGGCACGCGCAACAGGGCAAGCAGAAGCATCAGGCCGAGGCCGATCAGGGCTTCCGTCATGTCGGGCTGGTCTTGTCTGGGTCGAAGCTCGGCGCAGCCACCTGATCCGGGCCGGGAAAGGCGACCTTGGCGAAATGCACCATGGCCGTGACGGCGACCATCAGCGCCATAACATAGACGAACGGGCTGATCGGCAGCCGTAAAACCTCCGTGGTGTCGCCGTAGGCGCCGATCTTGGCGGCCTTGACCCACACTCGCCAGGCGAGGCCGAGCAGGATGAGCCCGCACACCAGGTCAATCAGCCGCCGCAGGCCGCGGCGTCCCGTCGGCGTCAGGGCCCGATCGATAAAGTCGAGCGTCACGTGTTCGCCGGCCCGGGAGGCCAGCGGCAAGCCCGCAAAGATCAGCGACAGCAGCAGGAGCTCGGTAATCTCAAAGGCGCCGCGCAACGGCCAGTTGAAGATATAGCGGCTGACGACGTCGACCGCCGTCAGCGACATCAAGCCGAACAGCAGCAGCGCTGCCATGGCTCCCAGCGCCCGATCGAGCATCCCGTCAATTACCGGCCGCAACGCGCTTGATTTCTTCGCGGAATTCGACCAGCACCTTGGCGCCATCGAGGCCTTTGGCGCTCGCATGCTTCACCCACTCATCCTCGATGACCTTGGCGCGCTCCTTGACGCCTTGGATCAGCTCGGGCGAGGCCTCGGTGATTTGGATGCCCACCCTCTTCATCTCCTCGAAGGCGGCGCGATCCGCCGCGTCCCAGGCCTTGCCGGCGAGGCGGGCCAGCGCCTCCCCCGAGACCGACGTGATCGCCTCCTGGTCCTCCTTGGCGAGCTTGTTCCAGCGCTCCTCGTTCATGAAAAAGCCGAACGCTGAGCCATAAAAGCCGCCGGGAAACAGCGTGGCATATTTGACCACCGTGCCAAGCTTGAAGGAGTTGATCGATTCGAGCGGGAAGAACGTCCCGTCGGCCACGCCCGAACTGAGCAGCTCATAGGATTCTGGGGCGGGCTTCACGAAGGCGGAGGCGCCCAGCGCGCGGGCCATCTGCTCGGAAATGCCGCCGCCCGAGCGGATTTTCATGCCCGCCAGGTCCTCCACTTTGTTGATCGGTCGCTTGGTGTTGAACATTTGGCCGGGGCCGTGCGTGAAAACCGCCAGCAGTTTGACGCCCTTGTATTCGCCGACGGCGTGCAAGTGCTTCCAGTGGATCCGCGAAAAGGCGACCGAATTGATTTCGGCGGTGGCGCCACCGCCGGGCAACTCGGGCAGCAGCGGCAAGATGTGGCGCGCCGGCGTGTAGCTGGCGGTAACGTAGGAGACATCGACCAGCCCGTCCTTGACGGCGTCGAAGGTTCCGGGCGGGGCCGAGGGATGCTTCGGCAACATTTGCAGCTTGACGCGGCCGTTCGTGGCCTTCTCCACGTTCTGCGCCCAGACGGCCAACACATCCTTGGTCAGCGCGTGCGAGGGTGGCACCCAGCTTGACATCGTCAAGGTCGTTTGCGCGCCGGCAGCCCCGCAGCCGACGCCTAGCGCGAGCAGGCTCAAGCCGAGGCTGACGCGCAGCCTAAAACCGATGGTGTGACGCATCTCATCTCCTCCCACTGTGCCGGCCTTATCGGGCCATCAGCGCGCCGGCAGCGTCAAGGTCTTTTGCAGGCACGACGCTCCGCCTGGAGCGGCGGCCCTACTCGCGCGGCCACTCGGCCGCACCGGAGTGCGTCGTTGCCCCCAGGCGCGCCGGTCCCACCAATTTGGCGTATTTTTCCATGACGCCGGCAAGGGCTTGAGGCGTGCGCGGTGGCAGCGCGGCGCGGCGGGCGGCAAGGTCGGCCGCCCCCACCAGCAGCTCGATCGTGCCCGCCCTGCAGTCGATCTTGACGCCGTCGCCGCTGCGCGCCAAGGCGATCGGCCCGCCAAGCGCGGCCTCCGGCCCGACATAGCCAACCATCATGCCGCGCGTTGCCCCGGAAAAGCGCCCATCGGTGATCAGGGCCACCTTTTCCCCCATGCCCTGTCCATAAATCAGCGCGGTCACCCCCAGCATCTCGCGCATGCCCGGCCCGCCCCGCGGCCCTTCATAGCGGATGATCAGCGCCTCGCCCTCCTGGTATTGGCGGGCCGCCACCGCGGCCATACAGGCTTCCTCGCTATCGAAGACCCGGGCCCGGCCCTCGAAGCTGAGGCTCGCGAGCCCTGCAATCTTGATGAGGGCCCCCTCGGGCGCCAGGCTGCCGCGCAGCATGACCAAACCGCCCGAAGCACTGATAGGCCGCGACGCCGGCCGCACCACCTCCCCGTCGGCAGTGGCCTGGGCGGCCAAGTGTTGGCTGAGCGTCACCCCCGACAGGGTCAGCGTGTCGCCGTGCAGATAGCCGCCATCGAGCAGGGCCTTCAGAACCGCGTCGGTCCCCCCGACCCGAAAAAGGTCGACGGCCAGATATTTTCCGCCCGGCTGCAGATCGGCAATGAGGGGCGTGCGGGCAAACACCTTCGCGACATCCTCCATGCTGAAGGAGATCCCGGCCTCATGGGCGATAGCGGGCAGATGCAAGCCGGCATTGGTCGAGCCGGCGGTCGCCGCCACGGCCGCGGCGGCATTCTCCAAGGCCTTGCGGGTGACGAGGTCGCGCGGCAAGGGACCGCCAGCGCTCAGGATCTGCGTGAGCCGCCGACCGGCGCGCCGTGCCAGCGCCAAGCGTTCAGAATAGACGGCAGGCAGCATGGCCGAACCCGGCGGCGCCAGGCCCAAGGTCTCCGAAACCATCGCCATGGTATTGGCCGTGAACTGCCCGGGGCAGGCGCCGATGGTCGGGGCTGCGGCCCGCTCCAACTCGTTGAGCTCGCCCTCGCTCATGCTGTTTGCCAGCACACGGCCAACGCCTTCATAGGCCGTGAGCACGGTGACGTCGCGCCCCCGCCAGTGGCCGGGCAGCATGGCCCCACCGTAGACGAACACGCTCGGGCAGTTCAGTCGCACCATCGCCATCATCATGGCGGGCAGCGTCTTGTCGCAGCCGGCAAAGCCGATCAGTCCATCGAGCGCATGGGCGCGCATCACGGCCTCAATCGAGTCGGCAATGATCTCGCGCGAAATCAAGCTGAGGCGCATCCCCTTGTGGTTCATCGAGACGCCATCGGAGACCGAGATGGTGCTGAAGCTGATCGGCACGCCGCCGCCGGCGGCCACGCCCAGGCGCGCGGCGTCCGCCTGCGGCGCCAGCGCCATCGAGCACGGGGTATTGTCGCCACGCGTGTCGGCAATGCCGAGGCGCGGCTTTTCCAGGTCTTCCTCGTCGAGGCCACTGGCGCGCATGAAGGCGCGGTGCGGCGCACGGTCGAGGCCGGCAACGGTAATGCGCGAGCGGTATTGTGTTTTTCCCATCCCCAACCTCTAACCCCCAAATGCTAACCTCGGTCGCATCGTGCGCAACGCGCGAGCTGAGCTTAGTGCCGAGGCAACACGGCGGTCGCCTCGATTTCCACCTTTGCCCGCTCCTCAACCAGGCCCACGACCTGGACCAGCGTCATGGCCGGGAAGTGCCGCCCGAGTACGCGGCGATAGGCCTGCCCCACCTCCTTGAGGCGCCCCAGATAGTCGTTCTTGTCGAGGACGTACCAGGTGAGGCGAACGAGGTGCTCGGGCTCACCATCCGCCTCGGCCAGTACCTCGAGGATGTTTCCGAGCGCCTGTTCCACCTGCACGACGAAGTCATCGCTCTCGAACTGTTGCCGGGCATTCCAACCGACCTGGCCGGCGATGAACACCAGCCGTCCCTCGGCCAGGATGCCGTTGGCGAAGCCCTTGGCCCTCGCCCAGTGCCGCGGATGCAGCGCTCGCATGCACACCTCGCTCATGGCTTGCTCCTTGCTGCTGTGGGGTGACGCGCTTGGCCCGGCCCGACCCATCCCGGGTGGGTGCCGCGGGCCCTCGATGCCGAGCCAGGGTTCGCCGGCAGGGCGGCGCGCTCGCTCATTGTCGTTTCAGCTTGAAGCGCTGCACCTTGCCGGTCTGGGTCTTGGGCAGGGCAGTGGCGAACTTGACCGAGCGGGGATATTTGAAGGGCGCGATCTTGGCCTTGACGTGATCCTGCAGACGCTTGGCACAGGCGGCGTCGCCGGCAACGCCCGCCCTCAACACCACGTGCGCCTCCACGATCTGGCCGCGCTCGCGGTCGGGGACGCCGATCACCGCGCACTCGGCCACATCGGCATGGCTGAGCAGGGCCGCCTCCACTTCGGGACCGGCGATGTTGTAGCCCGCCGAGATGATCATGTCGTCGGCACGGGCCACGAAGTGAAACACGCCGTTTTGATCGCGCATGAAGTCGTCGCCGGTGAGGTTCCAGCCGGCGCGCACATAGGTCCGTTGCCGGTCGTCGGCGAGGTAGCGGCAGCCGGTGGGGCCGCGCACGGCGAGATGGCCGACGCTGCCGTCGGCAACCTCGGCCATGTTGTCGTCGACAATTCTGGCCTCATAGCCCGTGACCGGCTTGCCGGTGGCGCCGGCCGCTGCATCGCCCAGCCGGTTGCTGATGAAGATGTGCAGCATTTCGGTGGTGCCGATGCCGTCAAGAATGGGCTTGCCGGTCTTGCTGGTCCAAGCCTCGAACACCGGCGCCGGCAGCGTTTCGCCGGCGGAGACGGCCAGGCGCAAGGATGACAAGTTGGCACCTTTGTCCATGGCGATCATCATGGCGCGATAGGCCGTGGGCGAGGTGAAACTTATGGTGGCTTTGTAGGTCTCGATGATTTCGATCATGTTGGCCGGCGAGGCATTCTCCAATAGCGTCGCCGTGGCGCCAAAGCGCAGCGGGAAGACGGCGAGCCCGCCCAGGCCAAAGGTGAAGGCCAGGGGCGGTGAGCCGACGAATACGTCATCGGGCCGCACGCCCAAAATCTCCTGCGCATAGCCGTCGGCCATGATCAGCAGATCGCGGTGGAAGTGCATGGTGCCCTTGGGCTCGCCGGTGGTGCCCGAGGTGAAGCTCAATAGCGCGACGTCGTCGCGACCGGTCGCCACCGCCGCGAACCTTACCGGTTTGTTGAGCGCAATGCGGTCGAGCTCGGCGTCGTGGTTGGACGTGCCGTCGAAGCTGATCACCTGCTTGAGGAAGCGGCTGTCCTTGGCGCAGGCGACCAACTCGTCGGTGATGCGACTGTCGCACAGTGCCAGGCCGATTTGCGCCTTATCGACGATCTTGCTCAGTTCGCCGGCGCGCAGCATCGGCATGGTGTTGACGGCGACGGCGCCGGCCTTGGTCGCCGCCAGCCACGCGGCCACCATGGCCGGGTTGTTGCCGGAACGGATCAGCACGCGGTTGCCGGGCTTGACGCCGAAATCTTCCACCAGCGCGTGTGCCAGGCGATTGGTCCAGTCCGACAGCTCCTTGTAGGTGCGGCGGCGGCCGTTGCCGATCAGGGCGGTGTTGTCGCCAAAGCCGCGCTCAACCATGCGCTCGCTGAGCTCGACGGCGACGTTGAGGTAATCCGGATACTGAAACTGCGGCCGCTCCAGCAGCAGATCCGGCCAGTCGGCGCCGGCCGGCAGATTGTCGCGCGTGAAGGTATCGACGTGGGCGCTGGGGCCGAGGCGGGGCGGTTGCCGGCGGGCACCCTGGCCATCGACGCTGGCGGCCAGCATTGCGCGCGAAAATAGGCTAGCGAACATGGGAGCCTCCACTGCCTCGCCGCCGACCCAGGCGCGGCGCGTCGTCGTCCGGGCGCCGTTGCCGAGCCGGCGCGCCGGCGAGGCCACCGCGGGTGGTTGCGAGTTCGGGGTCGAAGCCATTTATAGCCGCCCCGGCGCGCTGGCGAGCTCGCGCCAGCAGGGCAAACAGGGTCTCGACCTCGGCATCACTGTAATTTGCCAGCATGGCGCCAATCCAGCCCGCATGCGCTTCGGCCATGGCGGCAAAGCGCGCGGAGCCTTTGGCGGTCAGGCGCACAAAGGTGGTGCGACGATCACCGACCTGGGCCAGGCGCTCGACCATGCCTTCGGCGGCCAAACGATCGATGATGCCGGTGACGTTGCCGTTGGAAACCATCAGATGGCGCGAAAGCTCGGTCATGTTCATGCCGTTCTCTACCCGCGCCAGCGCCGCCATCACATCGAACTTCGGCAAAGTGGTTGCGAACTCGGCGACGAGAAGGCGGCGCAGCTCGACCTCGATGCCGCGAGCCACGCGCAAGACCCGCAGCCATAGCCGCAACCTTAGCCTGTTGCCGGCCTCCGCCCGGCGCGCCCGCCGCTGGCCGCTCACGTTTCTCCTCCCGAGACGGATATCGCCTGGCCGCTGATCGCCTGCGCCGAGGCGCTCAACAGGAACAGGACCGTGTGGGCGACCTCCTCGGGTTCCACAAAGCGTCCCTGCGGGTTGAAACGGCTGAGCTCGGCTCGGGCCGCGGCCGGCGAACGGCCGGTGCTGGCAACAATCTTGGCGAGCGAGGCCGCCAGCAGCGGCGTTTCGGTGAAGCCGGGGCACACGGCATTGACCGTGATCCGGCGCGGCGCCAACTCGGCGGCCAGTGACCGCGCCAGGCCGACCACGCCGTGCTTGGCCGCGCAGTAGCCGGCGGCATAGGCATAGCCCTTGATGCCCGCCGTCGAGGCGATGAAAACGATGCGCGGCAGCCGCGCCTCGGGCCGCAACAGGTCGGGCAGGGCCGCCTTGACGGTGAGGAAGGCACCCGTCAGGTTGACCGCAAGCATGCGCTGCCACTGCTCCAGATCGAGCCGTGTCACGGGCGCGCTCGCGGCGGTGCCGGCGTTGGCGATGACGACATCGATCGGCCCATTGGCCCGCCGGGCCGCATCGACCATGGCCGCTGCGTCGGCTTCCAGCGTCACGTCGGCAACGATTGGGTGGGCGCGCGCGAGACTAGCGGCCAGCGTCTCGAGTGGTTGTCGGCGTCGGCCGACGAGCGAGACGCTGACCCCGGTCGCGGCCAACTGCCGCGCGATCGCCGCGCCGATGCCGCTGCCGCCGCCGGTGATGAGCGCGTGCCTTAAGTCCATCAAACGCTCTCCATGGCGCCCGCGGTGCGCGCCGCCAAGCGATTGAGCTGCTCGCCGCCGGCGCCATAGGGTTGCGGCCAGGCCTCGCCCGCGTAGCCGAGGCTTGCCGCCGCCCGCAGCGTCCAATAGGGGTCGGCCAGGTGCGGCCGCGCCAGGCAGCACAGGTCGGCGCGCCCGGCCATCAGGATCGAGTTGACGTGGTCGGGCTCATAGATGTTACCCACGGCCATGGTGGCAATGCCGACCTCGTTGCGAATGCGATCGGAGAACGGCGTCTGAAACATGCGACCGTAGACGGGGGCCGCGGCCGTCGAGGTTTGGCCGGCCGACACGTCGATGATGTCGACGCCGGCGGCCTTCAGCATGCCGGCGATTGCCACGGCCTCCGGCGGCGTGATGCCGCGATCCCCCACCCAGTCATGCGCCGAGATGCGCACCGAAATCGGCTTCGCCGCCGGCCACGCGCCGCGTACGGCACCAAACACCTCGAGCGGAAAGCGCATCCGGTTTTCGAGCGAGCCACCGTAGGCATCCCGGCGTCGGTTGCTGAGCGGCGTGATGAAGGCCGACAGCAGATAGCCGTGCGCATAGTGCAGTTCCAGCATGTCGAAGCCCGCCCGCTCGGCCATCTCGGTCGCCCGCACGAAGGCATCGCGGACCGCCTCCATGTCGGCCCGGCTCATTTCGCGCGGCACCTGGTTGGCCGGCGACCACGGCACCGGCGAGGGAGCGATGATTTCCCAGTTGCCTGCCGGCAAGGGAGCGTCCATCGTTTCCCAGCCGAGCTGGGTTGAGCCCTTGGGCCCCGAATGTCCGAGTTGGATGGCAACCTTGGCATCGGTCTCGGCGTGAATGAAGGCGACGATCCGGCGCCAGGCCGCCTCGTGTTCCCTGGCATAAAGCCCCGTACAGCCCGGGCTGATGCGGCCCTCGGGCGTGACACAGGTCATCTCGGTGCTGATCAGGCCTGCGCCGCCCTTGGCGCGTTCCGCATAGTGCACGAAGTGCCAGTCCGTCGGCGTGCCGTCGACGGCGCGGTATTGCGCCATCGGCGACACCACGATGCGGTTCTTGAGCTCGAGTTGGCGCAGGCGGAAGGGCGTGAACATCGGCGGTCGCGCCGTCGTCGGGGTCTTGCCGGTGGCGCCGGCCTCGAACCATTGCTCGGCACCTTCGAGCCATCCCGGGTCGCGCCGGCGCAGGTTTTCGTGGCCGATGCGTTGCGACCTGGTTAGCAGCGAGTAGTTGAACTGCACGGGATCGAGGTGGAGGTAGCGCTCGACCTGCTCGAACCATTCGGTCGAGTTGCGCGCCGCGCTCTGCAGCCGCAGCACCTCCGTGCGCCGCTCCTGCTGGTAGCGGCGGAAGGCCGCCGCCAGGCTGGGCTCGCTGTGCAAATAGTTGGCCAAGGCAATGGCGCTCTCGAGCGCCAGTTTGGTCCCCGACCCCACGGAGAAATGCGCCGTTGCCGCCGCATCGCCGATCAGCACGATGTTGTCGTGCGACCAGGTCTGGCACAGCACGCGCTGAAAATTGAGCCAGGCCGATCCGCGCAAGTGCGGGGCGTTGGCGATCAGGCGCTGGCCGCCGAGCTTGTCGGCGAAGATCTCCTGGCAGCGGAGCGTGGTCTCCTCTTGGCTCATGGCGGCAAAGCCAAAGCGCCGCCAGGTGCGCTCCGAGCACTCGATAATGAAGGTCGCGGTATCCTCGTCGAATTGATAGGCGTGCGCCCAGATCCAACCGTGCGCCGTCTCCTTAAAGATGAAGGTGAAGGCGTCGTCGAACCTTTGTTTGGTTCCGAGCCAGATATATTTGCAGGCGCGCACGTCGATATCGGGCTTGAAAAGGGAGGCCAGCGCGCCGCGCACCCTGGAATTGGCGCCGTCGGCGGCGACGATCAAATCGTAGCCGCGGTAGGCTTCCACGCCGTCGATTTCGGTCTCGAAGGCGAGCCGGACGCCGAGCGAGCGCGCCCGGTCCTGCAAGATATTGAGCAATCGCCGACGGCCGATGCCGCAGAACCCATGCCCGGACGAGCGCGTGATACTGCCCCGGTAATGCACGGCAATGTCATCCCAGTAGACGAAGGCAGCATGAATTGCCGCGCAGCTCTGCGCGTCGACGACGCGCAAGTTGGCCAACGTTTCATCGGACAGCACCACGCCCCAGCCGAAGGTGTCATGCGCGCGGTTGCGCTCGACGACGACGATCTCGTGGGCCGGCTCGCGCAGCTTCATGGCGATGGCGAAATATAGTCCCGCCGGCCCTCCGCCGAGACAGGCAATGCGCATGGCCGCCTCCATGGTGCAAGCAGTGCCCTGCAGCCTGCCCGAGGTTCGGCCGATATTTCAAGTATGAAATTTTAGGATTGAAGTTTGTTCCCTGCCGAACTTGTGCGAACGTGTGCGCTACGCGCATGGCCTTCGAGCACGCGGGCGGTGAAGCACACGCCCCGGGGAGTTTTAATGCCTGAGCCGGCCTCCAGGTTGCCCGCAGTGGTTTTCCTGCACGGTATCGGCGGCTCCGCCCAGCAGTGGGCACCGCAGCTGGCCGCCTTCGCCGCGGCCGGCTTTGCGCCGGTCGCGCTCGACCTCATGGGCTACGGCGCCCGCCCGGCGGTGGCGGCCATGGACTTCGAGACGCTGGCCGGCGATGTCGAAGCGGCGATCGCCCGGCGGGGCCTCAAGCGGGCGGTGCTCGTCGGCCACTCGCTCGGCGGCATGGTGGCGCAGACGAGCCTGCGGCGTAAGCCCGACGCCTATAGTGCGGCCATCCTCGCCGGCACCAGCCCGGCGTTCGGCAATCCCGGCGGCGACTTCCAGCAGACGTTCGTGAGCCAGCGCCTGCGCCCGCTGGATGAGGGCCGCAGCCTGGCCGACATCGCCGCTGGGATTGTCGACAATCTCATTGGACCGCTGCCCGATCCCGACGCCCGCGCGCTCGCCATCGCGGCGATGTCGACGGTCAACGCCGATACCTACCGCGCCGCGGTAGCCTGCCTGGTTGGCTTTGACGAGCGCGCCAATCTATCGGCGATCCGCCTGCCCGTGCTCTGCCTTGCCGGTGCGCACGATCCCAACGCCCCCGCCCGGATGATGGCGCGCATGGCCAGCAAGATCCCGGGCGCGGTCTTTCACTGTCTGCCGACGGTCGGGCACCTTGCCAACTTGGAGGCGCCGGCCGCTTTCAACGCCGTCGTCCTTGATTTTCTGCGCGGCATTTTCCAAGCCGACCCGGTCTAAGGGAAGCCATCCATGCCCGAGCACGATCACGACAACATCGATCTCGATGCCCCGATTTTCGATCCGGCGGCATTCCGCTTGCCCGAGGACGAGGCGGCGCTGATCGACCAGGCCCGCCGCTTCGGCCGCCGCACGCTCGCCCCCCGTGCAGCAGGGCACGATCGCGACGCCAGCTTTCCGATCGAGAACTTTCGCGACATGCACGGGCAAGGCCTGCTCGCAATCTGCGTGCCCAAGGCGGCGGGTGGCGCCGGCGCTAATTTTGCCGCCTACTGCCTGGCGGCGGCGGAACTCGGCCGCTATTGCGGCGCCACCGCGCTGTCCTGGAACATGCACGTGTGCTCGACGCTTTGGACGGGCGCGCTCGCCGACGATTTGCCGATGAGCGCGGCCGAGCGGGCCGAACACGAGGAGCGCCGCCGCCTGCACTATCGGCGCATCGTCGCGGAAGGTGCCCTCTACTCACAACCTTTTTCCGAGGGTGGCGCGGCGGCCGCCGGGGCGGCGGCCTTCGGCACGGAGGCCAATCCGGTCGACGGCGGCTTCCTCGTCAATGGCAAGAAGATCTTCGCCTCGCTGTCGGGAGCCGCCGACTACTACGGGGTGTTGTGCACCGAGCGGGCGGCGGGCGGCGCCGCCAGCCGTCGCAACACGCTTTATCTCGCCGTGCCGGCGAAGGCCGAGGGCGTTTCCGTGGTCGGCGACTGGGATCCACTCGGCATGCGCGCCACGGTCTCGCGCACGCTCCTGTTCAAGGACGTGTTCGTATCCGAGCAGGAGATGCTGATGCCGCGCGGGGTATATTTTAGGGCGGCGAGCTGTTGGCCGCACATGTTCCTGACGCTCTCGCCGACCTACATGGGCCTGGCGCAGGCAGCCTACGATTTCACCGTCCGCTATCTGCGCGGCGAGCTGCCGGGCACGCCGCCGGTGAAGCGGCGGATGTTCCCGACCAAGCAAATTGCGGTGGCCGAAATGCGCATCGTCCTCGAACAGACCAAGGCCTTGTGGTTTCAGGCCATTAGTGAGGCGCGCGCCAATCCCAGCAAGGAGCAGCTGCTGCGCGCCTACGCCGCCCAGTTCAGCGTTATGGAGAACGCCAGCGCGCTGGCCAGCAAGGCGATCCGCAGCTGCGGCGGCCTGGCCATGCTCAAGAATTTGGCGCTCGAGCGCATTTTTCGCGACAGCCGCTGCGGCTCGCTGATGCTGCCTTGGACGGCCGAGATTTGTCTCGATCGCCTGGGTCGGGAAAGCCTGTATGAGGCGGGTGAGAAAGACGATTGACGGCCTGGAAGCCATGGACCTGTCGGATCTCATCGACCGCAACGCTGGCTTTACGCCAAGCAAGGCGGCGATCCATTTCGCCGGCGCCACCCTGACCTATGCCGAGCTGGCCGGGCGCACTGTGGAGCTGGCGCGAGCGCTCAAATCGCAGCTTGGCATCGCACGTGGCGATCGCGTTGCCATCCTTGCCGGCAATCACCCGGATTATCTGGTGCTGTTGTACGCCTGCGCGCGACTGGGTGCCATGCTGGTGCCGCTCAATTGGCGGCTCGCCCTGCCCGAGCAAACCTACATCCTGGCGGACGCCTCGGCGAAGGCGCTCCTGATCGAGGAGGCGTTCGCGCCCCTGGCGGCGCCGCTGCGCCAGACCTTCTCGGATCTGCAAATTGTCGGCATCGATTTCGTCCCGGCGCAGGGCTATTCGCTTGCCTCGCTGCTCGCCGCCGCCAGTGGCGATGGTCGCAATCGCGGCGTTGACAATGCCTTGCCGCTGCTGATCGTCTACACCTCGGGCACCACCGGCCATCCCAAAGGCGCGGTGCTGCGGCAGGAGGCCTTGCTTTGCAATGCCGTGATGAGCCAGCACATGCACGACATGACGGCCGCGGATCATGTCTTGAGCGTGTTGCCGCTGTTCCATGTCGGTGGGCTCAATATCCAGACGACCCCGGCCCTGCAGCTCGGTGCCAGCGTCAGCCTGTTGCCGCGCTTCACGGCTGAGGCCACCCTGGCCGCGGTGGCCCATGCCCGACCGAGCCTGATCGTCTTGGTGCCGGCCACCATCCAGGCCATGCTCGAGCATGCCGCCTGGGCGGAGACACCGCTCAGCAGTCTGCGCGCGGTGACGACCGGCTCGACGCAGGTACCCCAGCACCTGGTCGATGCCTTTACCCGGCGCGGCGTGCCGGTGCTGCAGGTCTACGGCTCGACCGAGACCTGCCCAATCGCCGTCTACACCCGGCTTGCGGGCGACTGGCGCCGGGCGGGCTCGACCGGACTGCCCGGGCTCGGCTGCGAAGTGCGCGTCGTCGATCAGCTCGGCAACGAGGTGCCGGCGGGGACGGCCGGCGAGGTGGTCGTGCGCGGCCCCAACACGCTGGTGGAATATTGGCGCAACGGCGCCGCCTCACGCGAGGCGCTGCGCGAGGGCTGGTATTATAGCGGCGACATTGCCAGCCGTGATGCGGACGGGCATTTTTTCATCCATGACCGCAAGAAGAACATGATCATCTCCGGCGGGGAAAACGTCTATCCAGCCGAGATCGAACGGGTGCTCAACGAGCATCCCGCCATCGCCGAAGCGGCCGTCATCGGCCGCCCGGACGAGAAATGGCAGGAGGTGCCCATCGCCTACCTGGTGCCCCGCCCGGGCGTCGGCGGCGAGGTGGCTGAGATCGAACGCTTCTGTCTGGCACGGCTCGCACGCTACAAGGTTCCGCGCGCCTTTTTTTTCCTCGACAGCCTGCCGCGCAATGCCATGGGTAAGGTGCAGCATTTCCGTCTGAAAGCGTTGGCCGCGGGCGCAGCGAAGCCTGCCGACACGGAGCAAAACTAGTATGCGCGTAGCGGTGCTGGGCGGTGGCAATGGCTCGTTCGCGGCGGCAGGCGATCTGGCGCTCGCCGGACACGAGGTCGCGCTCTGGCGCCGGGACTCTGGCGCCGTTGCCGCCCATCTGGCGGCCGGCGGCCACATCACGGTTGAGGATTTTCGCGGTCGGCATTTGGCGCGTCCGCGCCTGATCACGTCGGACATTGCCGAGGCCGTGCGCGGGGCCGAGCTCATCGTCTGCCCGACGCCGGCAACCGCACAATCCGATATCGCCGGCCGGCTGGCGCCGCACCTCGCCGCCGGCCAGGTGGTGTTCCTGCCGCCGGGAACGTTCGGCTCGGTCCTGTTCGCCAAGGCCGCACACGCCGCCGGCAACCGGGCCGCGGTTGCGTTCGCCGAGACCGGCACGTTGCCGTGGCTGACGCGCAAACACGGCCCCTTCGAGGCTGCCATTACCATTCGGGCCAAGCGGCTGCCGACCGGCGTCTTTCCCTCGCGCCTGGCCGCGACGGCGCTGGCCGTGCTCGGCCGCGCCTTCCCCGGTGTCATCGAAGACTGCGGCGATGCGCTGTCGGCGAGCTTGCTCAATGCCGGTCCCATCATTCATCCCCCGCTCATCCTGATGAACGCCGCGCCACTGGAGTATTTCGAGCGCTGGGACATCCACAAGGAGGGGACCCAGCCGGCAGTGCGGCGCGTGACGGATGCGCTCGACGGCGAACGCATCGCCACGCGGCAGGCGTTGGGCTACAGCGGCCCACATTTTCCGCTCGCCAACCATTATGCGCAGGAGGGCGAAGAATGGATGTATGGCCGCGGCTCGCACGACAAACTCACCCAGTCCGGCGACTGGCGTGAGAAGATCGTGCTGACCGAGCACCGTTATATGCTGGAAGACGTCGGCATCGGTCTTGCATTCCTTGCTTCGGTCGCCAGACTTGCCGGCATCGCCGCGCCGCTGGTGGCGGCTTTTTTGGCCTTGGGCTCGGCCATCTGCGGTCGGGACTTTCTGGCGACGGGCCGCTCGCTGGCGCACCTTGGCCTGGGAGATTTGAGCGTGCACGATCTCAAGGCCTTACTGCAGCGGGGTTTTTGATGAGCGCGCGGCCGGCCATTGCCTGTCTGGGCGCCGGGCGCATGGCGCGCGGCATTGCCGTCGTCTTCGCCTATGCCGGCCATCGCGTCAGCATCCTCGATGTCAAGGCCCGCGAGGAGCGAGGCTTCGCCGAGCAAGCGGCCGCGGCCATTGCCGAGGTGAAGAGCATCTTGCTCAGCTTCGCCGACTTTGGCCTGTTGCCGGCGGGCGCCGTCGACAGCATCCTGAGCCGCGTTTCGGTGGCACGCGAGCGGGATGCGGTGGCGGCGCTGGCGCCGGCGGCCGTCGTGTTCGAGGCGGTGCCGGAGGTCCTGGAGCTGAAACGGCAGGTGCTGGCTCGCCTCTCGCCACTTGCGCCCGCCAGCATCATCGCCTCGACCACGTCCACCATTCTGGTCGATGAACTGGCCAGCGCCGTCGCCAGGCCCGAGCGTTTTCTCAATGCGCATTGGCTGAACCCGGCGTTCCTGGTGCCGCTGGTGGAACTTTCGCCCGGTGCGCGCACCGATCCCGACATGACACAGCGGTTGCAGGCCCTGTTGGAGAGCATCGGCAAGGTCCCGGTCGTCTGTGCGGCGCGGCCGGGATACATTGTGCCGCGCATTCAGGCGCTGGCGATGAACGAGGCGGCACGCCTGGTCGAGGAAGGCGTCGCCAGCGCCGAGGACATCGACAAGGCCATCAAGTATGGCTTCGGCGTGCGCTTTGCCACCTTGGGCATGCTCGAATTCATCGACTGGGGAGGCGGCGATATCCTGTATTACGCCAGTCGTTACCTGACCGAAGCGCTTGCCAGCGAGCGCTACGCGGCGCCCCCCATCGTCGAGCGCAACATGGCCGAGGGCCGCATCGGCCTCAAGACCGGCAAGGGTTTCATGCGCTACGCGGGGCTCGATCTCGACGCCTATCGCCGGCAACGGCTTGAGGCCTTCGGCAAGCTGCTCGGGCATCTCGGCCTGATGCGCCCGCCGGTTTTGCCGGACTAGGCGTTCAACCGAACACGTCGTTAAGCACGCCGGCGCTGATCACCTCGGTACCATCCACGGCGATGCTGGTGCCCATCACCGGCAAATCGAAGTGCCCGGCCGTATAGCGGCCGGCAAACTCGTTGGCCCCCGTCGAGAACAGAAAGTTTCCGGCCACCGCGCGCAGCTCGGTGCCGTTCAGATGCTGCCGGTCATACATGCTGAGCGCCTCGTAGCGCGCCTTATGATTGAGCCCGAAGCCGACGTGACTGACGGCATAGGCCTCCCGGTCGCCCCAGGCGCCAAGATAGCCGCGCATCAGTTGTGCGTCGGCGCCGCTGCCCTCGATGGCGGTTATATAGTCGGCCTTCAAGGTCAGTCGCAGCGGCGACTCCAGATAGCGCTTGAAGGTCAAATTGATGTCACCGCGGTCGAGAACCAAGGTGCCATTGACGCTGCCGCTCCTGCAGAAGGAGACGACGAGGCCGCCCGGCCAGTGCGCCAGCGTGCCAGGACGGTCGGTCCAGCCCCAGACGCCGACGGTGGCGGCACCGTTCATGTCGATTTCCAAGTTGCTGCCCGCGGCCGAGCTGACCGTCATGCGGCTGGCGCCGCGCAGCATCTTGGCGGCGGCGCGTACGCGCGATTCGAGTGCCGCATCGGGGGCCATTCGCTCGAGCGCTTCGGGGTGCTCGTTGGAGACTACCAGGATGCGGGCACCGGCCTTCAGGATGGCCGGCGTTTCCGGCGCATGCATCAGGCCTTCGATGCTGCAATCGACCACAAAACCCGCCTGCCCCAAGGCCGTTACCACCGGGGCCAGCTGGCCGATTGCCTCGCTGGCGCCGGTCGAGCGCACCGGCACCGGCTGCCGATTGCGCGGGCTCGGCACGATGAGGTGGAATGGTCGAGCGCCCAGCCGCAGCAACGCCAGCTCGGCAAGGTGCACGTTGAGCCGGCGTGACTGCGTCTCCGACAGAATCGCCGCGCTGTCGCCCTGTTTGACGGCGCAGCGCGCGAAAACTTCGCAGAAGGCGTCGATCCATTTGCCTTCGATGCGATCGGAGAACATCGCCGCCTCATTGCCTGAGCGCAAATCCGTCCAATCATACGCGGGACGCCGGCGGGCCGGCAACGCCCACAGGCACCGCCAAACCGATTGAACGGCTCAGCCGGTGTCCGGGAAGCCCGCGAGCAAGCGCTTTTGCAGGGCGTTGAAGGCGCCATTGAGCAGGAGGCCAATGAGCGCAATGGTGATCAGCGGCACGAACATATCGACCGTTTGAAAGCTGCGTGAAGCGTAAATGAGAAGATGGCCGAGACCGTCGGTCGAGCTCAGCATTTCGGCGAGGAACACGACGATCGAGGAGATGACGAGGCCGATGCGACAGCCGGTCAGGATGGCCGGTAGCGCCGCCGGCAACACCACCGTCAGCAGCGTGCGACGCGGCGAGGCCCCCGCGGCGCGCGCCGACCACACGAGTTTGGGTTCGACGCTGGCGGCACCCTGATAGGTCGCCAACAGGATCGGGAAGGTGGCATCGGCAACGACCAGGGCCACCTTCGAGGCATGCTCGAAGCCGAGTATCAGAACCAGCGCAGGGTAGAGTGCGATTTTTGGCACCGGTGCCAGCACGCGCAGCAGCGGCCGCAGCAGCGCCTCGAGCCTGCGATTGCTGGCGGCGGCAACGCCCAACAGCACGCCGAGCAGGACGGCAATTCCGAACCCGGCGAATAGGCGAAAGAGGGTGGTGGCTGCATGCTGCAGGAACAGGGGATTGTGTAACTGTTCGATGAGCCGCGCGAACACCGCCGAGGGCAACGGCAATAGCGCCGCCGGCGCCCAGCCGGCGCTGGCAATGCCGTGCCACAGCGCGATCAGGCAGGCGGGCGGCAGCAGGCCTAGCACAATTTGCCACGTTCGCTCGGCGCTCAAGCGGTCCCCACGGCGATGTCATGGCCGGGTTCGGCCCAAGCCACGAGCTTGGCGCGCAACCGCTCAAACAGCACGTCGAGCACAAACCCAAGCACCCCGATAATGACGATCATGGCGTAGACGCTGGCGTATTGCGCCATATCGAGGGCATTGAACAGAATGCTGCCGACACCCGCCTGGCGCGCGATCATTTCGCTGGTGACCATGGTGATGAGCGCCAGCACCAAGCCGGTGCGAATGCCGACGAAGATTTGCGGCAAGGCGGCCGGCAGCACGATGCGCAGCAGGCGCGCGGTAGGCCGCAACCCCATGGCCGCGGCGGACCAAATGAGCTTTTCCTCAACCGCGCGCGCGCCCTGGTAGCTGTGATAGATGACCGGCAAGCTGACGCCCAGGCCGATGACGATCGTCTTGGATGCATCGCCGATGCCGAGCCACAGCATGATGATCGGCATCAGGGCGGCTTTGGGCACGGGATAAATGATCATCAGCAGGGGACCGAAGACGGCGGCAACCCTGGGGCTGCGTGCCATTGCCAGTCCCAGCGGGATGGCAACGAGCAACGCCAGCACGAAGCCCGTCAACATCCGCCGCAGCGAGGCGGCGATATTGAGGAGCGCCTCGCGATCGGTGAGGATTTGCGGCAGCTCGCGCAGGGCATCGTAGGCCGGCGGCAGACCATTGATGTCAAGGGCGCGCGCGGCCCCTTCCCACAGCGCCAGCAGGCCGAGGCACGCGAGCAACGGCGGCACGCCCGCGGCGGCGGCACCCTTGAGGCTCATTGCCGTGCTTGGCCGGGTGTATCCATCAGCCCCTCGATGTCGACAACCAACGTCTGGTAGCGCCGATCGACCAGCAATTCGGCGCGCCGGCGCGGGCGCGGCAGATCGATGTCGATCATGGCTTTGATGCGGCCGGGAGAGCGGGTAAGCACGACCACGCGATCGGACAGGAAAACCGCTTCTTCCACGCTGTGGGTGACGAACAGCACGGTCTTGCGATCGCGTTCCCAGATCTCGAGCAGTTCGCGCTGCAGACCGGTGCGGGTATGCGCATCGAGCGCACCGAAGGGTTCGTCCATCAGCAGGATTTTCGGCCCATAGGCCAGCGTGCGCGCGATGGCGACGCGCTGCTTCATGCCGCCCGAAAGCTGCTTGGGGTAAAAGTCCTCGTAGCCGGCGAGGTGTACCAGTGCGATCAGGGCGCGGGCGGCCCGTTCCGCTTGCGCCTTGGCAACGCCCTGCTCGCGCAAACCGTACATGACATTGCCGAGCACGGTCTTCCAGGGAAACAGGGCAAACTCTTGGAACACCGGGCCGCGGTCGGGTCCGGGCCCGGTCACCGCCTTGCCGTTGACCATGACCGTGCCGCTGCTTGGCGGCACAAAGCCGCCGACCACGTAGAGCAAGGTCGACTTGCCGCAGCCGGACGGCCCAAGAATGGCGACGAATTCGCCCTCGGCGATGCTGAGCGAAAGATCGCCGAGGGCAAGATGGCGCTGGCGGCGACTGGGCTCGAACGACTTGGTCAAGCCTTCGATCAGGATCATGTCGATGGCCGTTCACCTCAACGGTGCCGGCGTCGCGCTCATCTATTCCAGCGGCGCGACGATGCTTGGATGCTGAAACTTTGCGACGTCGAGCTTCTGCTTGATCATGCCGGTTTCGGCATAGATGTCGAGCATGGCTTGAATGCCGGCGAAGTTGGGCGCCGCGCCGGGCTCGCGGGCAAAATCGTTGGGCTTCAAAAGGTAGGTATCGAGGACCTCGATAGGGGCCTTGACGACCTCGTTGACGACCTTCAGCGTCTCTGCCCGATCGGCGAGAGCCTTGCGCATGCCGGTGGTGAGATCGCGGACGTAGGTTTTCACCAGCTCGCCATTCTTGTCGACGAACTCCTTGCGGCACACCTCCAGGATATGCACGATGTTTTGCTGCTGATCGGCGAGCGCGAATAGCTTGCGCAGGCCACCCTTGGCTTCGGCGCGCGCCGCGAACGGCTGATTTAGGACACCGACATCGACGCGCCCGGCGCGGATGGCATCCTCCGAACCGGGGAAGCCCGTCTCAACCAGCTTGATGTCCTTCTCGGGATCGACGCCATTGCGCTTGAGCAGCAGAAACATCGGGCCAAGGATGCCGGAGCCGAACACATTGGTGCCGACGCTCTTGCCCTTGATGTCGGCAATCGACTTGATCGGGGAGTCGTCCTTGACCGCCCAATAGACCGAAAAGCTGCCGGGACGCTCGCCCACGTGTTGGGCGATGATGTAGGCCTCGAGTTTGGCCTGCAGCGCGCCGTTGGCCAACGATAAGGGTGCCTGGGTGGAGCAATCGAGCGCGCCCGCCACCATGGCCTGAACCATTGGTGCGGTGCCTTGAAACTGGGTGAACTCGATCTTGTAGGCCTTGCCGAGATTGGGGAACTGCTCGGGCCTGCGCATGAGCCAGTATTTGCTTTCCTCCGCCGGAATGGTCCAGCCGACCCGGATCGTCGGCTGCTGCGCGGCGGCGGCAAAGGACCAACACGCGCTGACGATCAGGGCAAGAACGCTCGACAAGCATTTGGACATCGCCATGGTTCCCCGTGCTGGTCCGGCCCGAACCCAAGCCCTGCCAGACGCCAGCAAAACCCTAGCAAAGATCCCGGCAGGCGTCGCCGGCATCGTCGGCCCATGTCGCGCGGCTTTTTTGCCGGGCTCGCCGCCACGTCTTGGGCCCGGCGGCCCAGGCAAGGGGCCGCCGACGCGCGGGTCGCCATGCCGGCAAGTCCCCGGGGCAGAGCGGTGTCGCGGCCCGTCGCCGGAGGGGCGGGCTCGGCGGTTGCCTTTTGTGCGGCGCCCGGGGCAACTATGCTTTTGCTTCGCGACCCAACGGGGGGGAAACCACATGCACGTCGTCATTGTCGGCGCTGGGATCGGCGGGCTTGCGCTGGCGCTCATGCTCAAGGCGCGCGGCATCGAATGCCAGATCTATGAGGCTGCACCGAAAATTCGGGAGCTTGGGGTCGGCATCAACGTGCTACCGCACGCGATTGCCGAACTGGCCGAGCTTGGATTGCTGCCTCGGCTCGACGAGGTAGCGGTCCGCACGCGCGAGCTGATCTATGCCAACCGCTTCGGCCAGGAAATATGGCGCGAGCCGCGCGGCCTAGACGCTGGCTATCGGGTGCCGCAGTTTTCGATCCATCGCGGTCACCTGCAGGGTGTTTTGCGCGATGCGGTACGGCAGCGCCTCGGTCGGGCCGCGGTGCGTTGCGGCCACAGCTTTCACTCCTTCGGGCAAGAGGAGGGCGCCGTCAAGGTCCGCTTCACAAGCGCCAAGGGGTCACGCCTCACCATCGCCGGTGATGTTTTGGTTGCCTGCGACGGCATTCATTCGGCCGTGCGGCGGCAGCTCTATCCGCACGACAGCGGCCTCAAGTGGAATGGCGTCTTGATGTGGCGCGGGGCTACGCTCGCCAAGGGCTTTCTCGACGGGCAAACCATGATTGTTGGGGGCGGCTTCAATAACAAGCTGGTGCTCTATCCGATCGCGCGCGGCAAGGGAGGAAAGCAGCTCATAAACTGGGTCGTGACCTATCGCATGGGTGATGGATCAAACCCGCCGCCGCGCCGAGAAGATTGGAACCGACGGGGCGTGCTCGAGGACGTGTTGGCGCACGTTGCGCGCTTCCGGACGCCGCACGTCGACCTGGTGAAGCTCGTGCGCGGTGCGCCTGCATTTTACGAATACCCGATGGCCGACAAGGATCCGTTGCCGCGCTGGACGCACGGGCGCGTGACCCTGTTGGGGGACGCCGCCCATCCCATGTACCCGGTTGGCTCCAATGGTGCGAGCCAGGCGATCCTGGACGCGCGTTGCCTGGCCGATCAGCTGGCGTGTGCCGAGCACGGCCGCGCAGCGCTCGCCGTCTACGAGGCGCAGCGGCTGCCGGCAACGGCCGAAATCGTGCGCAACAATCGCCGCGGTGGACCGGAGGGGGTGATCGACGAGGTGGAGCGCCGGGCGCCCGATGGCTTCACCGACATCGAGGAGGTTCTGAGCCACGCCAAACGCGAGGCCATCGTCAAGGGCTACGCGCAGCTTGCCGGCTTTGCCAAAGAGCAGGTGAACAGGGCGCCACGCACGGCGAGCAGCAAGGCGGCAAAGGCGGCGAGCCGCGCCCGCGCTTCGCGCCGGTCGCGCTAATCCGGCCGATCGGCACACGGCGCGCGCGACGATGCCGCGACCGATGCAAAGATCCGCCGTCATCGCCCGGCTGGCGCGAGCCGCCAAGGCGAAACCGTTGGCGTCGCTCAAGCCCGCTCTGCGCCTGGCGGCGGCAGGAAATTGACGTCGTGCAGGGCGGCGAGCCGCGTCACCTCGGCCGGATCGGGTACCCCATCGATTTTCTTGAAGAGGTCAAACAGCTTGCCGGTCGGCGACACCCAAAACAAGCACTTGATCGGCTGGTCGCTTTTGTTGAACAGCCCGTGCATCACGCGCATCGGCAGTCGGATGAATTCGCCGGCCGAGGCGGTGGCCTCCTTACCGTCAAGGATGAGATCAAAGCGGCCTTCGAGCACGTAGATGAATTCGTCTTGATTGATATGAATGTGCGGCGGCACAAAGGTGCCCGGCGGGAGCAGCGCGTGCCAGGAAAAGCTGGTCTCGCTCAGCGCCTTTGGCACATAGGTCTGACCGAGGATGTTCCAGGTTAGATTGTTGATGCCCTTTCCCGCCTTGGTGACGCCTGCGGTCATTGCTTTCATGGCCCGTACTCCTGCCCTGCGGTCGCTAGATCGAAAGATAGCGGTCGCGCGCAATCACATCCGCGGCGAGCGCCGTCGAGCTGCCTTGCCACACGACCCGTCCCTTCTCCACAATGTGATGACGGTCGCACAGACGCAACAGGGCATCGACATTCTTGTCGATCACAAGGATCGATAAGCCGTCGCCCTTGAGGGCGGCAAGCCCCTGCCAGATTTCCTGGCGGATCAGTGGCGCCAGACCTTCGGTAGCCTCGTCGAGCACCAGCAACCTCGGATTGGTCATCAGGGCCCGGCCAATTGCAAGCATTTGCTGCTCGCCGCCGGAGATCTGGTCGCCGAAGTGGCCGCGGCGCTCGGCCAGCCGCGGCAGGAAGGCATAGACGCGTTCGAGCGTCCAGCGCTGCCGGCTGCCGCGGGCGGCGGTGGCCACCAGGTTTTCTTCAACCGTCAGGGTGGGAAAGATCTGCCGCCCCTCCGGCACCAGGCCGATGCCGGCGCGGGCGATGCGGAAGGGTGGCGCGCCTGCAATCGGCAGACCGTCGAAGACGATGCGGCCGCCGCTAATCGGCAACAATCCCATCAAGGCGCGGACGCTGGTGGTTTTGCCCATGCCGTTGCGGCCGAGCAGGCTCGCCACCTCGCCCGCCCCCACGCTCAGATCGAAGCCGAACAGGACCTGCTGGTCACCGTATCCGGCCTGCAGCCCCGCAATGGTGAGGAGCGCCGAGCTCATATCGCCTCGCCGAGGTAGGCGGCGCGCACGGCCGCATTGGCGCGGACGGCCTGCGGCTCGCCGCTGGCGATGATACGGCCGGCGACCAGCACGGAGATGCGGTCGGCGAGTGCAAATACGGCCCCCATATCGTGTTCGACGAGAAGGATGGTGTAGCGACCCTTGAGGCGTTTGAGGGTGGCGACCAGGCTGCGCGTTTCCTCGATGCCCGCCCCCGCCATCGGCTCGTCGAGCAGGAGGAGCTTGGGCGCTTGCGCCAGCGCGATGGCGATTTCGAGCCGGCGTTTCTCCCCGTGCGACAGCGCGCCGGCCAGGGTGTGGGCGCGCGTGGCGAGTTCGACGCTGTCGAGGGACGCTAGCGCGGCGCGGTTGAGGGCCGCTTCGCCGGCGGCGGGCCGCCAGAAACGAAAGCTCGACCCCGAACGCGCCTGCACGGCGAGTGCCACGTTCTCGAGCGCGGAGAAATGCGCCAACACCTGGGTGATCTGGAACGAGCGCGCAAAACCCAGCGCGGCGCGAGCGGCGATCGACATTGCGGTAACGTCGCGGCCCTCGAAGACGATGCGGCCCGTGTCCGGGAGCAGCGCCCCGGAAATCTGGTTGATGAGCGAGGTCTTGCCGGCGCCGTTCGGGCCGATGATGGCGTGCGTTTCGCCCGCCAGGACCTCGAGGCCAATCGCCTCGGCAACCCGCAGCGCGCCGAAGGACTTGGTCAAGGCTTCAAGCTGCAAAACCGCCCGCCTCATCGTCGCCGCCAGCGCTCAACGGTGGTCTTCAAGCCGCGCCCGGCCAGCGACGGCAGGCCCTGCAGCCCGCGATCAAGCGCCGCTTTCGCCGGCTCGCACGCGGCACGGATCGCCTGCGCGCTCCGTCTCAAGGAGCGGGCGGGTCGCAAAAGCAGGCGCCGGCCCGTGCGGCGCCCGGCGTGTAGCCGCGCGCGGCCAGCGCCGAGGAGGTGGTGGCCGAGCCGGGATAACGCGAGCGGCGATCCTGGCGCGGCGCGCCGCTGCCAGGCGGCGATGGCACCGGCGATGCCGCCGCTGGCAAACAGCGCCATCAGCACCAGCGCCGGCCCGACAATGACCTTCCAGTGCTCGGTCAGCCGCGATAAGGTTTCCTCCAGCAGCAGGAACGCCAGCGCGCCCAGCATGGGACCACAGCGCGTGCCCGTGCCACCCAAGAGAACCATGATGATCAATTCGCCGGAGCGCTGCCAGTGCATGTAGGCGGGGCTGACGAACTCCGCCTGATTGCCAAGCAGGAACCCCGCAAGTCCGCAAAGGCTGCCGGCAATGACGTAGGCGGCGAGCCGGTAGAGGTAGGGCGCGAAGCCGATCGCCTGCATGCGCGTTTCGTTGTCTTTCAGACCACGCAGCACGCGGCCAAAGCGTGAGGCGATGAGGCGGCCAACGCCGAGATAGGTGGCGATCAGCAGGGCGAGGCAGAGATAAAAGAAGGTGAGTTGGTCCTTCAGGATGGGCCGGCCCAAGACTTGGGTCCGCGTCGGCCAGCTCAGCCCATCATCGCCGCCATAGGCGGCAAGCGAGCTGGCGATGAAGAACGCCATCTGGGCGAATGCCAGCGTAATCATAATAAAGTAAACCCCGCGCGTGCGCACGGCGATTGCGCCGGTCGCCAGGGCAAACAGGGCGGAGGCGGCAAGCGCGGCGGGCAGCGCGATGGACAAGGTGCCAAACCCATGGCTGGCCACGATACCGGCGGCGTAGGCGCCGATGCCCAAAAACGCTGCGTGTCCGAAGGAGACGAGGCCGCCGGCCCCGATCAGCAACTCCAGCGACAGCGCGGCGATGGCAAAGATCGCCACCCGTTCGCCGACGAGCAGCAAATAGCTGCTCGCCATGCTGCGGCTCAGGAGCGGTAGCGACGCCAGCAGCACAAACAGGCCGGCCGCCAGGCGCTGGTCGAAGGCGAGCGTGCGAGACCCGCTCGCGGCCGCAGCCGGAATGCCGCGTCTCGCCCCTGGCATTAGGCGCGACCCTTGGCGGGAAACAGGCCGGCGGGCCGGATGGCGAGCACGACCGCCATCAGCAGATAAATCGACATGGAGGCCAGTGCGGGTCCGATGATCCGCGCCGTCGCCGGCGGCAAAAAGGAGCGCAACAGGTCGCTCATGCAGGAACGCCCGAGCGTGTCGATGACCCCGACCAGCACCGCGGCCAGGAAGGCGCCTCGGATCGAGCCGATGCCGCCGATCACGATCACCACGAACGCCAAGATCAGAATCTGATCGCCCATACCGGGCTCGACCGACAGGATCGGCGCGACCATCACCCCGGCAAAGCCGGCCAGCATGGCACCGAAGCCGAACACCACCGTGAACAGCCGCTTGATGTCGACGCCGAGGGCCGACACCATTGCCGCGTTGGTGGCGCCGGCCCGCACCAACATGCCAAGCCGTGTCGAGGTGACGAACAAATAAAGGCCGGCCGCCACCAGCACGCCGGCGGCGATGATGGCGAAGCGATAGACGGGATAGCGCAGCCCTTCCATCAGTGGCACCGATCCCGACAGCAGATCCGGGATCGGCATGTTGAGCGGAGCCGCACCCCACAGCAGTTTTACGCCTTGGTTGAGGAGCATGATGATGCCGAAGGTGGCAAGCACCTGCTCCAGGTGGTCGCGCCCATAAAGGTGGCGAAAGACCAGGAGCTCAAGCACGAGGCCGAACAGCAGGGACGCCAGCAGCGCCAGCAGCACGCTGAGAAAAAAATTCCCGGTGAACCCGTAGGCCGTCACCGCCAGGTAGGCACCCAGCATGTACTGGACGCCGTGCGCAAGGTTGATGAAATCCATCACGCCAAAAACCAGCGTGAGGCCGGCCGCCACCAGGAACAACAGGATGCCGAGCTGCAAGCCATTGAACAATTGTACGATAAACAGCGAAGCAGACATCGCGAGACCCTAGGCGGCGCGCGGCGACGACGTTTTGCAGATCGGGCGCGCACCGGTTGTTCGATAACCGGCCCAGGTTCCGCGGAGGGCGGCTCTCCGTCGAGATCAGGGCTGGCCTACTTTAGCGGACAATCGCCGGCATAGCTGTCGACGGCATTGCTGAACACCTTTTCCACGATCTCGGTCTGGAACTTGCCGTCGGCGCGCTTGGCGACCCGCACGAGATAGAAATCCTGCACGGGAAAGCCATTATTGGCGAACTTGAATGACCCGCGCACGGACTTGAAGTCGGCCTTTTGCAGCGCCGCGCGCAGCGCGTCCTTGTCGGCGAGCTGTCCCCCCACGGCCTTGACGGCGCTGCCGATCAACTGCGCGGCGTCGTAGGCCTGCATGGCGTAGCTGCCCGGGACATAGCCATACTCTTTCTCAAAGTCGGCGACGAACCGCTTGTTCTCGGGCGTATCGGTGTTGGGGGCCCAGGTCATGCCGGAGAAGAAGCCAACCGCGGCGTCCTGTTGGGCGGGCAGCGTCGATTCATCGACGGTGAATACCGAAAGGAAGGGAATGCCTTCCAGTCCGGCCTGACGAAATTGCTTGACCAGGTTCACGCCCATGCCACCAGGCATGAAGACGAAGAAGGCGTCAGGTTTGGCGCTGGCGATTTTGGCGAGCTCGGCCGAGAAATCGAGTTGGCCAAGGGGCGTGTAGAGTTCATCGGCGATCTCGCCTTTGAATTGCTTCTTGAAGCCACTGATCATGTCTTTGCCGGCCTGGTAGTTGGGTGCCAGCAGAAAGGCTTTTTTGTAGCCCTTGTCCTGCGCGTACTTGCCAAGCACCTCGGGCGGCTGATCGTTCTGATAGGAGGTGGAGAAGAAAAAGGCAGAGCAACCCTTGCCGGCGAGCGGCGAAGGGCCGGCGTTCGGGCTGATCAGGAATACCTTGCCTTCCGCGACCGGCTTGTGGATCGCCAGCAGGATATTGGAAAACACCGGTCCGACCACGAAGTCGACCTTGTCGCGCTCGATCAATTGCTTGACCTTGCCGACGGCGATGTCTGGCTTCAGTTCGTCATCCTGCACGATCACGCTGGTCGCCAACCCGCCGAGCTTGCCGCCGGCATGCTTGACGCCGAGATTGAAGCCGTCGCGCAATTGTCCACCCAGCACGGCCTGCGGTCCCGACAGCACCGCCATTATGCCGACCTTGAGCTCCTGGGCCTGCGCCGTTGCGGCGAGGAGCAGTGCGGTCGCCAAAAGGCCCGGCGCCGCGAGCCAGCGTGTCGTTGTCATTGGTGTCATCCCGATCCCTTGCGGAGCCGCCTGGCCGTGGCAAAGCGCTCCGCCGCCGTCCCGCCGGGGACTTTAGGGCCACGCCGTGGCGGCGGCAATGTCGGGCTGGCGGCGCCCGCTCGGCAACCGAGGGGTCTGAGAGGGAGAGCGCGGTTAGGCCGGTATGGGCCCGATATCTTGGCCCGATATCTTGGCCCGATATCTTGGCCCGATATCTTGGCCAGGCCGGCCGCACGCCGCGGCCGTTGCCCAGCCGCGCGGCGGAACGGTCCGCCGACATTTTGTTGGCTCTTGCTCCTTGGCCCGACCTGCCGACGATGCCAGGCACTCCCTGCTCACGGGCAAAGGCTGCGAAACAAGGCGGCAGGCCGCGGCCTAGTGCGACACCAGGGTGCCATCGCGGAGCTCGAGGAGGTCGAGAAACTCTCTGAGCCGCCGTTCCTGGTGACCGATCAAATGCCACGGCTCCGCCAGCATGCCTTCAACCATGACCTTGGCCTCATGCCAATCGCCGTGCAGGCAGGCATGCACGAAATCCTCGCGCGCCCGTGTGCCGGCGCAGTGGCCGGAAATGATCTCCGCGATCACGGGGGCAAGATCATAGACAATTTGCATCGCAACCTCGTTGAACGGCAGCGCCGGCCCGCTGCTAAGAACCAAGAAAGTCGCGTTGCGTTCCGATCTTGGAGAGTGCCAAGCGGCCGCGCCTTTAGAGCCGCGGCTTCACTTGGGTTCTAACATGGGGTTCTAACGAGGGGTTCTAACGAGACATTGTGCCGCCGGGTGCAGGCGGAACTTTTCCGCCCGGGTGGGAAACGGCGCCAGGCAACGCCCGCCCGCGCCGCGGCCCAATCGCCCTGCCAGCTTGGGCAGTGAGCTTGGGGCGCCGGCTTGCGCGGCGCCCCATAAAGCCTTCAGCGTCCTTCGTAGGTGATGGTCCAGATCACGCCCGACTTCGGCACCGTGTACATCGGCGGGGTCAACTGGTAGTCGGTGAACACCTCACCGTAGTCGACCACGTACATGGTTTTCCCATCGTTGCTGAAAACGACCTTGTTGGGTCGCTCCAGGCCACCGCGATTTTCTGGTTTCTGGTAGGCATTAGGGCCTGGCTCGATGTTCTGTGCAAAGGCCGACCATTTGACGCCCGCCGGCTCGAGGAACTCGACGCGCAGAACCATCGGCCAGGTCGGCACCAGGCTCTCCGGCCCGGTGTCGAGAATGCCGTAAACGGCGCCGAACAAATTGTTGTCGGCACCGAAGTTACGCGTGCTCCAGGCAATGCCGTCGATGGGATTGTTGGTGTCCCATTCCAGTACGGGATTGATGTAGCCGTTCGGATTGGGGTTGGCGGCAATCAGCGGCACGCCGCGTACGCCGTCGACATGGAGCTGGAACTTGTAGGGCACCATCTTCGGCACGAACGGCTTGTCGCCGATGTAGAGCTGCGGCAAGGGCCGGTCGACCGGATTGCCGCGGTAGGCTTGCCACGCAAAGCGCTTGTTAGTGACGAACCCGAAGCCTTCCTTGTCGGGGAAGCCGGCGTCTTGCCCCGCTTGCGTCACGATAAAGAGCTTCTCGGGGGCATTGGCGATGCGCCGGTGACCGAGGTCATTGCCGCCGTTGTCGGTCACGGCAAGGGCGTTCGCAAACCGGCTTCCGGCCGGGCCGAAGGCGACGCCGGCCTGGTTGCGGAAGCCCATGGCGTAGACTTCCATCTTCTCGTGCGGGAAGATGCCATCGGCGCCCTGATCCGTCATCTTGACGCGCATCACCGAGCCACCGCACGGCACCTGCTTCTTGATGATCATGCCGGGTTTTGCCGGGACCCCGACCGGCAATAGGGCGCCGGTCATGCGGCCATCGGAGGAGCGCACGTTCAAGCCCGTGTGCTCGATATCGCGGCACACCGGATCGTGCGGTGTGGTGCCGTGGCCATCCTGATGTTTCACCCAGAAGGGATCGTTGGGAATGTCCGTCCAACCATGGTTGTCCGGATCCGCAAAGCCGCTGTTGCTTGGAAGGCCGAGCGCAAAATAGATGTAGCCGTCCTTGCAGGTGATGCCGCCGTTGCGGTGATCGCCGTTGAACAAATCCTTGATGATCAGCTTTGGCTGAGCGTTGACATTGTCCATCTCCCAAATCTTTTCGCCATATTCGGGAATGTAGGTCTTGCCGTTCTCTGCACAGTAGCCGATCTCGTTCATCACCGTCGTGAAGGTGCCCTTGCCGACCTCGCGCAGGAGCTTGCCATCCTTGTCGAAGATTTTGACGTGCGCAGGCTCGAACTTATCGGGTTCGGCGCTGCCGAGAAGAAGGCCCGAAATCGCCACCCAGAGGTTGCCGTCTTTGTCCAGGGTTGCGGAGGAGGGTGTATCGAGCCCGGCCTTGAACACGCTTACCTTGTAGCCAGGCGGCACTTTGACCTTGCTCGGATCGGGCTTGACGGGTTCCCGTTTCACCCATTCCCCGGTCACCGCTTTTTGGGCCATGGCTTGAGGCGCCAGGCAGACCGTGGCGGCGGCAGTCAGCATGATGCGCAGGAAGACTTTCACGGCTTTCCTCCTTAAGTTATGTGCTATCGATGTTTCCCGCGATTTCCCCCAGTTCTTGGCAGCGTACTCGTCGTCTTCTTTTCTTCACTCGGACGTGGGGTCCGATCCCCATTGGTGCCCGTGGCGACGCCAACTTGCACAGACCCAGCTTACCCCCTCGGGGGATCGCTGCGAAGCATGATTAGTTGCGCGAAAGGCTGCGCACGTAGGCGATCACATCGGCAATGTCGTCGGGCGAAAGGGTCCCCTTAAAGGAGGGCATATAGCCGCTCTTGCCAAAGGCGGGACCGCCTTGCGTAATGATGCTCGCCACATAGTCATCATCGAGCAGCTCCGTGTGGCCCTTCCTGTTCAGGGGGCCGACGTGGGGCATGAAAACCTTGCCGCCGCCGCGGCCGTCGGCCCCATGGCAACCCGAGCAATAGCGCTGATACATCGGCTCGCCGCGTTTCGGGTCCCCGGCGGCAGCCAGGCCGGGGATCAGCAGGCAGCCGATGGCGGCGGAAAAGACGATGCGCCCCCAAAATCTGTTGCCTTCGTATGCGCATTGCATGCTTCGCCGTCTCCCGTTGCTGCACCGGTCGTCGCCACCATTGCTTGGCCGGCGGCATCAGCGGTCCTCGCAGATGTTCGCCATCTTACTGTTATGTCTCCCACGACCTCTGTCGACCTCCGCTCGCTTGCCGCACAGGCGTCGCGCAGCCTCTTTTGCATCGACGGGCGCTCAAAATCGCGGGCGACGAGGAGGACTATTATCTTTGTCGCAAAGACGGTCAAAACTATGTCGGGCGCGTACGGCGGACAAGGTCGCACGCTCGGCTGAGCGGCAGCTTGCCGCCGGCAGCGTGGCATTGGCGGCAAAGCCAGGGCGCCGCGCTTTGGCCTTTGTAAGCCAGTCGCTCCGCGCGTTCGGGCTCCCCTTTTTGCTTTAGGGAGCCGAGCGCCCGCGGTGTCCCGCGCGGACGGGTGGCGGCCAGACCTTGCCCGAGACCTTGCCCGAGGCCTTGCAAGAGACCTGGCCAAGCCCAACGCCACGACCCGGTGCGGCTGGCCGGCGCGCGCCGCGCATCGACCGCCGATCCGGCCGAGGCTTCCCGCCCCATTGCCGCCAGCGCATGCTCGGGTCCCGACCTGAGCCTGCCGGTGCGATGCCTCAGCCTGCCGGCGGACGCGGCTACTTTAGGGGTTGCACGCCGCCGCGAACCGGCACGCGCATCGGCGGCGGGACCGGTGGCGGCGCAAAATAGGGCGCCGCGACATAGGGAGCCGGTGCAATGGTGACCGGGTAATAGACGCCGACGGGCGGATAGCTCCAACCGTTCGCGCTCCAGGTCGGCCCCACCGTATGGTCATAGATGTAGGCCGGCGGCACTGGGTAGAAGGCGGAGGGCTGACAATTGCAGCGGTCCCACCAGGCAAACGCGCTGCTGCTCCCGGCGCCGAGGAGGGCCAGGGCCAGGGCGATGCGGCGCGAAAGGGTGCGGGCCATGTGGGGCTCCCGGGGTGAAAGGCTGGCCAGCATGGCCAACGCCATGCTGGCGTTCAAGCCGCGGTGCGCTTCAGCCTTAACGCGGGCGGTGCGCCCATGGGGAGGAAGGCTCGCGCCGGCGCGTGCCCTCCCGCGCATTTGCGGGGCAGCTACAACTATTCGCTGCTGCCAAGTTCGCTGTTGACCGTGCTGCGGCTGGCTACAATATGTAGTGGAGTTTCTGCGTAATAGGACTAGACATGGCACCCCGGTCCAATTGGAAGGGCTATCTCAAGCTCTCCCTCGTCTCTGCGGCAATCGCCATCTTTCCCGCCACCTCGCAATCCGAGAAGGTGCGCTTCAACACCTTGAACCGCGCGACCGGCAACCGCCTCAAGCGTCAGATGGTTGATAGCGAGACGGGCGACGTCGTTGACAGCGACGACCAGGTCAAAGGCTATGCCGTCGGCAAGGATCAGTATGTGATCGTCGAAGACGACGAGCTTGCCAGCATCGCGATCGAGAGTTCGCGCACGGTTGATATCGAGCGCTTCGTGCCGAAAACCACAATCGACGATCGCTATCGCGACACGCCCTATTATCTGGCCCCTGAGGATCAGGTCGGCCAAGAGGCGTTTGCCGTCATTCGCGATGCGATGAAGAAAAAAAAGATGGTCGGCATCGCCAGGGTGGTGATGGCTCGGCGCGAGCGCATCATGATGCTGGAGCCGTTCGGCAAGGGCTTGATGGGGACCACCCTGCTTTATCCCTATGAGATTCGCGGCGAAGAATCCGTGTTTGAGGATATTCCCGAGTTGAAGTTGCCCGAGCAGATGGTGGGTCTGGCCGAAGAGATCATCGACCGCATGACCGGCAAATTCGAGCCGGAGAAGTTCGAAGACCGCTACGAGAACGCGATGATCGAGCTGATCCGCTCCAAGCAGGCTGGCCTGCCCGCGAAAGTCGAGAAGGCGCCGGCGCGCGCGGCCAACGTGGTCAACCTGATGGATGCCTTGCGACGCAGCGTCGAGGCGGATCAAGGCGGCAAGCGCAAGCCGAAGGAGCCGAAGCCAGCGCCGGCCAAGCGCGCGGCGGCACCAGCCCCCACGCCGGCCAAACGTAAGGCCAAGGGTTGATGGCCGCACGACCGCCAGGCTCGGTGCGCCGGCGGATCGAGTTCGACGCAGAGACTTGGCACGCCCTGCATCAGCTGTCGCTCGACAGCGTGAAGTCGGTGCAGGAGCTGGCCGAGGAGGCCTTCCGCGATCTTTTGAAGAAGCATCGCCGGCCCACAACGCTGAAAGAAATGTTGCGCGATAGCGTGCGCATGCAGCCCGCCAACGACCCGCCGCCCGCCCGACGACGGCCGCCGAAAGCAAAGTGAGCCCAGTTCCCGAGCGCGGGGTCCCGCCTCGCGCCGCGGCCCTTTTCGCCGCGGCGGCAGAGCCGGACCGCTGGTGGCGGCGCCGGGCGGCCAGCGTCGGGGCGCAAGCGCGCTGCGGGAGCCAGGTTCGCAAGTGTGCCGTTTCGCTGTTGTGCAGGGCATTGGCTGCGAGAAAGCCGCGCGAAAGGACGCTGGGCGCGCCCCCGCGATGGTTCAACGGGCCGCCCGGCAGCCGCCCAAAGCAGCGGGCCTCCCGCTTCGGTGCGCCCGCACGAATAAGCTTGCGCACAGGGCTTGAGGCATGGATGAGGCCAAGCAGAAGAAAGTCGACAGCTCCCGAGATCAGACTTTCCCGCCAGCGATCCGCCGACTTCAAAGAGGATAACCGGCACCGAGCCGCCGGCGCGACCGGTGAGCCGGCAAGCGCCGCGCATCAGCAAGGAGCAAATAGAGGCCGCGGCCGGCGCCGATCGGCGGTCGCCGGCAAGCCCGGCGCGCAAGCGTCCTCACGGCGTGGGTGGGGACGATCTGCACCCCCGGTGATCCCAGTGAGAGGGGCGCTCAAGAAGACCAAAAGCCCAAGCGTCGGACCTAGCCCGGCGGGCGAGCCTGGGGCACCCGCTGGCCGGCCGCACCGGCGGCTTAACTGTGCCGCGATGGCTCGACACCCCGGGGTGTGGCGCCAAGTGGGTTTTCCACAGCAGCGATGAGCTCGAGCGGGACAACCGCCTTGCTGCGTGCGCTATAAGACACACTCACTTTGCCGTCTTGCCGTGAGGGCCTGGTCATGCGCGCCGTCCGCGCCTGCGTCACCATATTTGGATTTGCCGCCATTTTTGTCGGCCTAACCCTGATGAGCGCGCTGATCGTGGGCGCCATGCGCGGGCAGTTTTGAAGATTTCCGCCGGTCGGTGGTGGATGCGTCATTGAACACTTTTCAGAACCAGCGCGCAAACATTGTCGGGGTGAGGGTCGCGGCGAGAATTGTTATGGCCACAGAAGAAGTTCTGAGCGAGAAGAGACGAACCGCGCGAAGTCGGTGCCCCTAGGGCTTGGCAGGACTGCCTGCGACTGTCACATAGGCTTTACACAACTGCGCTTAAACGCCCCCGCAATGACCGGCCGGGGTATTCCGCCCCGACCCAGCCCGCACACACCAGGTGAGGTTAAAGGATGCGGAACAAGATTTCAGGTCTCGCCGGCGCGGCCGTCCTTACGGCGGCACTGGCGCTTGGCAGCACACATGCAGGCGCGGCCGATATCGCCGGCGCCGGCGCGAGCTTCCCTTACCCCGTCTACACGAAATGGGCCGACGCCTACAAAAAAGAGACCGGCACCGGGCTCAACTACCAATCGATTGGCTCGGGCGGCGGCATCAAGCAGATCAAGGCCAAGACCGTGACCTTCGGCGCGACGGATGCGCCCCTGACCGGCAAGGACTTGGAAGAAAGCGGCTTGGCGCAGTTTCCCATGGTCATGGGCGGCATCGTTCCGGTCGTTAACGTTGAGGGGCTGCAGCCCGGCGACCTCGTGCTCGACGGGGCGACCTTGGCCAAGATCTTCCTCGGCGAAGTGAAGACTTGGAACGACCCGGCGATCCAAAAGCTCAATGCGAGCCTCAAGCTGCCCAACCAAGCGATTGCCATCGTGCATCGCTCCGACGGATCGGGCACGACTTATAATTTCACCTACTATTTGTCGGAGGTCAGTCCCGACTGGAAGACCAAGGTCGGCACCAATACCGCGGTTGAATGGCCCGGTGGCCTCGGTGCCAAAGGCAACGAGGGCGTTGCCAACAACGTCGCCCAGACCAAGGGTTCGATCGGCTACGTTGAGTATGCCTACGCCAAACAGAACAAGCTCGTTTACGCCAAGATGATCAACAAGGACGGCAAGGTCGTCACGCCGAGCTCCGAGACCTTCCAGGCCGCTGCCGCCAACGCCGATTGGAACTCCAAGCCCGGCTATGGCGTCATCCTCGCCAACCAGCCCGGCGCTACCTCGTGGCCAATGACGGCGGCCACCTGGATCTTGCTCTACAAGAAGCCACAGGACCCGGCGGCGACCGCCGAAGCCCTCAAGTTCTTTGCCTGGTCCTACGCCAAAGGCGACAAGATGGCCGACGAACTCGACTACGTGCCGATGCCCGATAAGGTGGTGAGCGACATCGAAAAGATGTGGTCGGCCGAAATCAAGGATCCGGCGGGCAAGTCGCTATACATGGCGAGCAAGTAGCACCAGTGAAGACAACAAGAGGCGCCGGCAGGCGCCTCTTTCCTGTTGAGCCAAGGCGTGGAACCTTAGGCGCGGCGGCTGCCGCGCCATATTAGCGGGAGGGAAGCGAGGGTGGCCGACGTAGCTTTGCGGCAGGAAACGGCTGAGGTGGCAATGCCGTCGCGTGCCCAGGTCTTAATGCGGATGCGTTTTGCCGACAAGGCGTTCCAGCACCTGACGCACGCCACTGCCCTTGGCGTCCTCCTTTTACTCGGGTGCATTATTTTTTCTCTCATCATCGGCTCGCTGCCGGCGCTGCGCGCCTTCGGTTTCGACTTCCTGCTGACACAGAAATGGAACCCGGTCACCGAGCAGTTCGGGGCGCTGGCGCCCATCTATGGCACGATTGTCACCTCCGTGATCGCCATGGCGATCGCCGTGCCGATCGGCTTGCTGGTGGCGATGTTCCTGACCGAGCTGTGCCCGATGTGGCTGCGGCGGCCGATTTCAATCGCCGTCGAGCTGTTGGCCGGCATTCCCAGCATCATCTATGGCATCTGGGGCCTGTTCGTGTTCGCCCCATTCCTGCAGGTGCACGTGCAGCCCAGGCTGATCGAGGCCTTTGGCGAGGTACCGCTCCTGTCGTCGCTGTTTGCCGGTCCGCCCTACGGCATCGGCACGCTGACCGCGGGCCTGATCCTGGCCATCATGGTGCTGCCCTTCATCACCTCGATTTCGCGCGACGTGTTCGAGACGGTGCCGGCGGTGCTGAAGGAATCGGCCTATGGGCTCGGCTGCACGACCTGGGAGGTGTTCCGCAACGTGGTTTTGCCCTACACCCGCGTCGGCGTCATCGGCGGCGTCATGCTTGGGCTGGGGCGTGCCCTCGGTGAGACCATGGCCGTCACCTTCGTGATCGGCAACGCCCACAAGGTTGCCCCCTCGATCCTCGCCCCCGGCACCACCATCTCGGCCACCATCGCCAACGAATTCACGGAAGCCGTTGGCGATATTTATACCTCCTCGCTCATTGCCCTCGGCCTCATTCTGTTTGCCATCACCCTCGTGGTGCTCGCCCTGGCGCGTTACATGCTGCTGCGGGTCGAGCGCCGGCTCGGAGCCTAAAGCATGCGTGCCAAACTTTATGCCCGCCGCCGCCGCCGCAACGCCGTTGCCATGAGCCTGTCGTTGGTGGCCACAGCCATTGGGCTCGGTTGGTTGGTGCTGATCCTGGGAGCCCTGCTGTGGCAAGGCCTGAGCGGGGTGTCGCTCAAGGTCTTCACGGAAATGACGCCGCCGCCCGGCTCGGACGGCGGCTTGCTCAACCCGATCGTCGGCAGTTTGATCATGACGGGGCTTGCCGTGCTGATCGGCACCCCGGTTGGCATCCTAGCCGGCACCTACATGGCCGAATACGGTCGCTATGCGCGTACAACCTCGGTGGTGCGCTTTATCAACGACATTCTGCTCAGTGCGCCGTCGATCATCGTCGGCCTATTCATCTACGAAATAGCGGTGGCGACGATGGGCCACTTCTCGGCCCTGGCGGGTGCGCTGGCCCTGGCCGTGATCGTCGTGCCGGTGGTCATTCGCACCACGGAGGACATGCTGCTCTTGGTTCCGAACGCGCTGCGCGAGGCGGCGGCAGCGCTCGGTATGCCGCGCGCCTACATCATTCGGCACGTGGCCTACCGGGCCGCCAAGGCGGGTATCGTCACCGGCGTGCTGCTGGCCATCGCGCGCATCAGCGGTGAAACGGCGCCGCTGCTGTTCACCGCGCTCAACAATCAGTTCTGGAGCACCAATCTCAATGCGCCCATGGCCAGCCTCCCGGCCGTGATCTTCCAGTTTGCGCTCAGTCCCTATGCCGACTGGCAGAAGTTGGCCTGGACCGGCGCCTTGATTATTACCCTTGCGGTACTGACGCTCAGCATCCTAGCGCGTGCGCTAACAGCAACGAGAAGGCAGTCATGAACGTCGCCATGGTAAACGCACCTCAAGTCGACCGCGCGGCCACCGACAAGGCGGGACTGCGGGAGCGCATTTCAATCCGCAAGCTGGATTTCTATTATGGTGAAGGCCACGCTCTGAAGGCGATCAGCCTGCCGCTTTACGACCGCAAGGTCACGGCCTTCATCGGCCCGTCCGGTTGCGGCAAGTCGACCTTGCTGCGGGTCTTGAACCGGATGTACGACCTTTATCCCAATCAGCGGGCCGAAGGTGAAGTGCTGTTTGACGGCGCAAACGTGCTGGCGCCCAAGCAGGACCTCAACTTATTGCGCTCGCGCATCGGCATGGTGTTCCAGAAGCCGACGCCGTTTCCGATGACGATCTATGACAACATTGCCTTCGGCATTCGCCTCTACGAGCGCCTGTCGAAATCGGACGTCGATGGCCGCGTCGAGGAGTCGCTCAAGCGTGCCGGACTTTGGAACGAGGTAAAAGACAAGCTGCAGGCCAATGGCTTGAGCCTCTCCGGCGGTCAGCAGCAGCGCCTGTGCATTGCCCGCACCGTCGCCGTGCGGCCCGAGGTGATCCTGCTCGACGAACCGTGCTCGGCCCTCGACCCGATTTCGACGGCCAAGATCGAGGAGCTGATAGAGGAGCTCAAGGCCGACTACACCATTGTGATCGTAACGCACAACATGCAGCAGGCCGCCCGCGTCTCGGAGTTCACCGCCTTTATGTACCTGGGTGAGTTGATCGAATTCGGCGACACGCAAAAGATCTTCACCAGTCCCAACGATTCGCGAACACAGGACTACATCACGGGCCGCTTCGGCTAAGTCCGAGCCAGGTCGGAGGACCACCACAAATGAACGAACACACCGTCAAGTCGTTCGACCAGGAATTGCAGCTGCTCGACAAGAAGGTCGCGCAGATGGGCGGCCTCGCCGAACGCCTCCTGGCGCACGCCTTCGATGCCCTCGAGCGGCGTGACCCGAAATTGGCAGAGAACACGGTGGCGAGCGATCGCGCCGTCGATCAGCTCGAACGCGAGCTGCAGGAGCAGACGATCCAAATGATCGCGCGCCGGCAGCCAATGGCCAACGATTTGCGGCATATCATGACCGTGTTGAAGATTGCCGGGGATCTGGAGCGAATCGGCGATCTGGCCAAGAATATCGCCAAACGGGCGCTGGCCGTTTCGGGCGAGAGCCATCCCAAGCCGCTGATGACCGGGCTCAAGCACATGGTGGAGCTCGCCCTGCATCAGTTGAAGGACGTGCTCGATGCCTACGCCGAACTCGACGCCGACAAGGCGCTGGGAGTGTGGCGGCAAGACGAGCGCATCGACGCCATGTACAATTCAATCTTTCGCGAACTTCTCACCTACATGATGGAGGACCCGCGCAATATCGGGCTTTGTACCCACCTGTTGTTCGGCGCCAAGAACATCGAACGGGTCGGCGACCATACCACCAATATCGCCGAGAACGTCTACTACCTGGTGCATGGTACGACCCTCACCGACGATCGGCCCAAGGGGGATGACACCAGCTCAACCCTCATTCGCAAGGAGTAGCAGGTGATGCCAGGTGGCATCGATATGTCCCCGCGCGTCCTCGTGGTGGAGGACGATGCCGCCATTGCCGAGCTGCTCCGCTACAACCTCGAGGCGGAGGGCTACCTTTCCACCGTGGTGGGTAGCGGCGAGGAGGCGGAGCTGCAGGTGGCGGAGGACCACTTCGACCTTGCCATCGTCGACTGGATGCTGCCCGGTCTGTCCGGCATCGAGCTCTGCCGCCGCTTGCGGCGCCGGGAAGATACGCGCAGCGTGCCGATCCTGATGCTGACGGCGCGCGGTGAGGAAGACGATCGTGTGCGGGGGCTCGGGATGGGTGCCGACGACTACGTCGTCAAGCCCTTCTCGCTGCCGGAGCTGCTGGCGCGCGTCAAAGCGCTATTGCGCCGCGCCTCGCCCAACCGCGTCGCCGACGCCCTGCAGGGCGGCGATATCGTGCTCGACCGCTTGGCGCATCGCGTCACGCGCGGGGGCCGGGAGGTCCGGCTGGGGCCGACCGAGTACAAGCTGCTCGCCTACTTCATGGAGAATGCGGGGCGCGTCCTGTCGCGCCAGCAACTGCTCGATGGGGTTTGGGGACGCGATGCCTTCATCGACGGCCGCACGGTCGACGTGCATGTTGGGCGGCTGCGCAAGGCCCTGATGCAGCACGGCCAAGGCGATCCAGTCCGCACCGTGCGCGGCGCCGGCTACGCCTTTGGTGCCGACAGCCGCAGCGTACAATCGGTCGCATCCGCCAAGCCCGTGGCCTAACGGCGTCGCCCGGCGTTGGCTGACCACTGATCAATTTTCCGCAAACTCTGCCCCTGCCATGCAACCTCCGGCTGCGCCGGGCGTTGTCGCTGCAGTTAGCAGGAGGCCAAACGATCATGCGCGCACGATTGCTTGGGCTGATTGCCCTGGCCTGTTCCGGGCTACCGGCCTCGGCACAGGAACTGGCGGAAATCGGCAATCTCACGTGCAGCTTAGCCGAACAGAGCGGCTCACCGGATAGCGAAGCCGGTGTCGGGCAGGCGCGGGACATGCTGTGCACCTTCAAACCGGCCGCGCGGGGCGCGGAGGAAACCTATACCGGGACCTTGCAAAGCGCTGGCGACGAACGGCCCTTGGACAAAGGGGTTCTGATGTGGACGGTGAAAGCGCCGGCGGCAACAGAACTTCAGCCCGGATTGTTGCAGCAATCCTTTACCGTGGATGCGGGGGCCGGTGCCAACCAGATTGCGCCGCTGATCGGCGAGAAGAGCCCGATCATGCTGCAGGCGGCGAAAAAAGAAATGCAGCAGGTACCGGAGGCCGAGTCGGCCAAGCCCACGACCGTGATCATTTCGATCGTGCTGAAGCTGAAGTCCAGCCCGGCCTGAGCGGTAGCAGGCCAGCGTTTTCGGTCGCGCCGCCCAGCCGAGGGTTTTACCAGCCCAGGCGCTAACGGACCTGCCGTTTGGGCTCAAGCGTTGGTCGCTCCGCTGGCCCGTCGTCCTCGGCCCAGGTCAGCCCCTTGTAGTTGAAACCCTCCTCGATCGTGGGCTTGACGATCTTGAAGTAGGGCGAAAGGTCGAAGTCGGCCGGTGCGTAGAGGCTATGGTGGCGGATGTGCAGGATCTCGCTGCGTTGAAAGCGCGTGACGCCCCGCTGTGCGCTTTCGCGACGCTCCACGCGCGGCAGGATCGGATAGCGCACGCGGCCGAAGGCCTCCGCGATCAGGGTCGAGCAGATGGCGCGGGTCGGCTCGCCCGATCCGAGCGCGATCATGCGCCGGCGCCAACGGGCGGGGATGGGGGGTTCGGGCAGCAGGTAGCGCAGCAGATCGATGATGTTGCGCATATCGTATTGGGTACCGAGCCGTGAGACCATGTAGGCCAGCACGTCCTCGCGATCGGCTTCGGTGAGGCCGATGGGGCGGCAGATGCGGGTGTGGAAGCGATCGTATTTGGAAAGCGGCGCCGAAATGCAGCCCTCGCCCAGGTTCACCTCGATCAGCACGTGCGGTTCGGCGCCGTCGCTCGGTAGCTCAAACCAGTCGCCAACGTAAATGGCCGCGTGCGACCAGGTCGATTGGGTCAGATACTTGATGGCGGTCGAAAGTTTGCTGCCACCCGCGATCAAAACTACGTCGGCGGGACGCAATACGCGTCGCAGCGCCACGGGGTTCGAGGGCACGTAGGGTTCCTGGCCGGGAACCTCGCGCCGCAAGCGCTCGCCGAGCCTGCGGCCGATCCAGTCCAAAAACGAATCGAATGCCGTCATGGCTCGATTATGGCACGACAAAGATCAGCCACGCATGCGGCCGAATGGGCACGTGTTGGAACTGGGCCCGGCGCGCCAGCGTCCCGCCGAGACGATGAGATATGCTTAGCGTTGCACAGCATTGAAGGCTGCCTTTGCGCCTTTGCCCGCCAACCATCGCCGCGACCACTTTGGCCGCCGCCGAGGCCGCGACTGGGATGGAGCGGGTTGGCCACCCCCAGTCGTTGCGCGGCCGACGGCCGTGCCCCCCGTCTGGGCAGCGACTGCGGCGTGAAGATGTCGATGTTTTTTGAGGAGCCCATGGATGGCGCCGACTTTGTTGAGCGAAGCTCATTGCGAGCCTTGTGCAGCTTAGCGGCAAAAGGGTCGGCTAGCGCCGGCGGGGAACTTGCCCCAACGGCCGGGCGCCTTCCTATTCAGGGCTTGAGCTGCGCCTCCTTTGCGCGGCGCCGTGCCGGCTCAGCCGGCGGGTGCCGGCGGCTAGCCGCGCCTGCCGGTATCGCTTGCGTCCTTTGGCGACAGCGCTCGCCAGCAATGTCGAAAGTGCTGGGCGCCGTCGGTTGGAGCTCGGGGCCGGGTGGAAGGTTGGATCGGGCCCGCGAACTTCGCGCGGCTTGCCGATGGCAACGGCATAGACCTCTCGACGACGCCCTATTTTCCATGACGCCGCCTTGCCGCTTACAGCCGGGCCGCACCCGCCCGCTTCGTCCCGTCGAGGTCGACCGCCGCCAGGAACTCCTGGCGCGTCTCCGGCCGATCGCGAAAGACGCCGAGCATGCGGCTGGTGAGCAGCGTCGCACTCGGCTGGCGCACGCCCCGGCTGGTCATGCAGCCGTGCCGGGCTTCGATCACCACCGCCGCACCGTGTGGCGCCAAGACGCTATAGAGCGTGTCGGCAATTTGCGCTGTCAGCTTTTCCTGCGTCTGCAGTCGTCCGGCAAACACCTCAACCAGCCGCACCAGCTTGGAAATGCCGACCACCTTGTTGCGTGGCAGGTAGCCGATATGGACCCGTCCGCTGATCGGCGCCATGTGGTGCTCGCAGTGGGACTGAAAATCGATGTCGCGCATCACCACCATCTCGTCGTAGCCGGCGACCTCCTGGAAGGTGCGCCGCAGATGCTGCGCCGGGTCCTGCTGATAGCCGGCGAACCACTGCTGATAGGCGCGCACCACCCGGGCCGGCGTGTCGAGCAGCCCTTCGCGGCCGGGGTCGTCGCCGGCCCAACGGATCAGGGTCTCGACCGCCCGTTCGGCCTCCGCACGCGTCGGACGATCCCTCGCTATCGGCCGCGCCGCGCTCAAGGGCGCTGCGGCAGCAATAAGCGGCTCAATGTCTGTTGCCAGCCCATTCATAGCTCGCCCTCTCGCCTTAGGGGTTGTGCGGCATTGGATGTGTGAGGCCACGATTGGTTCCCACCTCGGTCTGTGCTTTGGGGGACCGGGAAACCTTTCCGTGCCCTTGCGCATCTATGCCATGCTACCTGACCGAGCACGGCCAAGCGACGAGGGGGCTGGAGCGGGAGGTCGCGCAGGAGGCCACCCACGAGGTCGCCCAGGAGGTCGTCATGGGATCTGCACAGGGACAGCCGGCCGGGCCCGACCTGACACTGGGTGTCGAAAGCGACGAACTCGGCGATGGGCATATGCTCGCGGGCCACGTCGGGGATAGTGCCGTTCTGCTGGCGCGCTGCGGCAATGAGATCTTTGCCGTCGACGCCAAGTGTTCCCATTACGGAGGCCCCCTCGCCGACGGGCTCTTGGTCGGCGCCACGGTGCGCTGCCCTTGGCATCATGCCTGTTTCAGCCTCGCCAGCGGCGAGGCGGTCGATGCCCCGGCATTTTCGCCGCTGGCGTGCTGGGAGGTGGAAGAACGCGGTGGCCGCCTCTTTGTAGAGCGCAAGAAGGCGACCGAGCCGCAGCGCGAAACGGCGCCTCGGGGCGCGACCGCACCCAACCGCATCGTCATCGTGGGCGGTGGGCCGGCGGGCTTCGCCGCCGCCGAAATGCTGCGCCGTCTCAAGTATCAGGGCGCCGTTAGCGTGCTCAGCGCCGACGATGCTGCGCCCGTCGATCGTCCGAACTTGTCGAAGGACTATCTGGCCGGGCAGGCGCCCGAGGATTGGCTGCCGTTGCGACCCGACGCCTACTATGCCGAGCAAGGCATCCACCTGCGCCTGCAGGCCAATGTCATGGCCGTCGATCTCGGGGCCAAGGCGGTGGTGCTGGCCGGGGGCGAGAGGGTTGCCTACGACCGCTTGCTGTTGGCGACGGGTGCCGAACCCGTGCGGCTATCGATTCCGGGTGCCAACCTGCCCCACGTCCACGTGCTGCGCTCGCTGGCCGACTGCAAGAGCATCATCGCGACCGCTGCGGCAGCCAAGCGATCGGTGGTCTTGGGTGCGAGCTTCATTGGCCTGGAGGTTGCCGCCTCCCTGCGTGGCCGCGGCCTCGAGGTGCACGTGGTGGCGCCGGAGGCGCGGCCGATGCAGCGCCTGCTCGGGCCGCAACTCGGCGAGGTCGTGCGCTCGCTGCATCTCGAACACGGTGTCGTGTTCCACCTGCCGGATGTGGCAACCGCCATTACCGGCAAGCATGTCGAGCTGAAAAGCGGAACGCGGCTTGAGGCGGATCTCGTCGTGGCCGGTATCGGCGTCAAGCCGCGCCTCGAGCTGGCCCAGCAGGCCGGGCTGCCCATCGACCGCGGCGTCCTTGTCGACGGCCGCCTGGAAACCGGCGCCCCCGGCGTGTTTGCTGCCGGCGACATCGCCCGCTGGCCGGATCCGCGAGGCGGCGGCAGCCTGCGCGTGGAGCATTGGGTGGTGGCCGAGCGTCAAGCGCAGGTCGCCGCCCGCAACATGTTGGGCCTAGGGCAAAAATACACGGCCGTGCCGTTTTTCTGGAGCCAGCACTACGACCTGGCGATCAACTATGTAGGCCACGCCGAGCGTTGGGACGAAGTCGATGTTGCCGGCGACCCGGCGGCGAAGGACTGCCTGGTGCGCTATAAGTTGGGCGGCCGAACGCTGGCGGTCGCCGCGATCAACCGCGATGTCGCCAGCCTTGAAGCGGAACTGGCGATGGAGCGCGAGGGCCGGGCCTGAGTTGGCGGCGGCTGCGCCGCCCGCGGCTCGATCCGGCGGGCCGCCCGGCGCGCCTGCTGGCGCCGCAAGCGCGCTGTGATCGGCGACAAACGGCTCCTTGGCAATGAGGCCCGGCGCTCGCCGCTGGCGTTTGCCGACCATGAGCGGTTAAAGTGCCGGCTCGACCGTGGCGAGGTAGTGCCGTGATCAGATGGATTGCCCTCATCGCAGCCAGTCTCGTCGGGCTATTGCCGCAGGCGGCCTCGTCACAATCAGCAGCGGCCAAGCAGGAGGAAGCGCTCATGTCGCAACAAGTCAAAGCCGAGTTGGCGCCGACGGGCGTGCTGCGCGCGGGCATCAACCTATCGAATTTCCTGCTGGTGACGGGCAAGACGGAGGCCGGGGATCCCGTCGGCGTGGCGCCGGACCTGGCCAGCGAAATCGCCCGGCGCCTGGGCGTGCCGGTGCGATTTGTGACCTACAAGACGCCGGGCGAGCTGGCGGACATGGCAGATACGGGCGCCTGGGATATTGGCTTGATCGGCGCGGAGCCGCAGCGCGCCGAAAAGATCAGCTTCACCCCGGCCTACGTGGAGATCGAGGCAACCTATCTGGTGCCGGCGGGCTCGCCCCTGACGTCGATCGCCGACGTCGACCGTCCCGGCGTGCGTATTGCCGTCACCGGCCGCAGCGCCTATGGCCTCTGGCTCGATCGCAACATCAAACAGGCCGAACTGGTGAAGTCGGGCACGCTCGACAGCGCCTACGAGCAGTTCCTGTCCGACAAGCTCGAGGCGCTGGCAGGGCTGCGGCCGCGGCTCTTGTCGGACGTGGAAAAGCTGCCTGGCGCGCGCATCCTCGATGGCCAGTTCACGGCCGTACAGCAGGCGGTGGGAACGGCGCGCCGCAACAGCGCTGCCGCCGAATATCTGCGCAATTTCGTGGCGGAGATGAAGGCCTCGGGCTTTGTCGGCCGCTTGATCGAAAAGCACAAGGTGCGCGGCCTTTCCGTGGCGCCGCCCGCCTAGGGGGCCATGCCAAACGGGGCCGCCACGGCTCTACTGCCGGGCGGCCGCGTCGGCCTCCGGCGCAAGAGCTTTTGCCATTGGCGGCCGCCGGCCTTTGCTGCCAAAGGGGCGCAGGGCTTTTTAAGGGGGCGTCGCGCCAGCGTTCAGCAAATGAGGCAGGCAGCGTCCGTCGCCGCCTCGGGACGCCCACTTTGGTCTGAGGTTCCGGGCCAGGAGGCCTTTGTCGCCCCCGAAAGGCGCGCCAGGGCCGCGGCCCGAGGCCTGCGGTGGCGGGCGCGGGGGCGGCTTTCTATGAGGGGGCGCCCATGAAAGGCCTCGCGGCTTACCCAATCCCGCCCAGATTGCAATCTACATCAAACGCTTAAGGCTGGGCTCGAGGGATGGTGGAAAGCGCCGCCCTCGCCATTCAGGGGACGCGAGTTCGCGTGCATTGCCGATTGTGGAAGAGCCGGGTGGCGCTTGCGGTGGTGGCCCTCGTCTACCTGCTGCCGGGCCGGGCATTGGCCGCCGACAGCATCGGCGCCGTGGAAGTGGTGGGCAACCGCACGGTCGATGCCGCCTCGATCCGCAGCCATCTCCACCTTGGCAACCGAGGCACGGTCACGCCCGCCCAGATCGACGAGGCTCTAAAGGGGCTGTTTGCCACCGGGCTTTTCTCCGACGTGCGCATCGACCGCAAAGGCGGCAAACTCGTGATCAGCGTCACGGAAAATCCAGTGATCGCCAGCGTCGCCTTCCAAGGCAATGCCAATGCCGACAAATCCAAGCTCGAGCCGCTGCTCGCGCTCAAGGCGCGGGCGCGCTACACGGCGGCCAAGGCGCACGCCGATGCCCTCAAGGTGCGTGACTTCTACCGCAGCCAGGGCAGGCTCGCGACCGAGGTCGAACCAAAGCTCAAGGAGCGTCCGGACGGGCAGGTCGAGCTCGTGTTCGCCATCAAGGAGGCCGCGGTCACCAAGGTCGACAATATCGTCTTCATGGGCAATCGAAGCTTTACCGATCGCCAGCTGCGCGACGTCATCACCACCAGTCAATCGGGCTGGTTCGATATCCTGAAAACGGCCGCCTTCTACGATCCTGAGCGCATCAAGCAGGATCAGGACCTGCTGCGGCAGTTCTACCTCAAGAACGGCTTTCCCGATGTGCGGGTGGTAACGGCGGAGGCAACCAAGAACGAGCAGGGCACCGGCTATGCGATCGCGTTCACGATCGAGGAAGGCGAGCGTTACGCCTTCGGGCCGACCACAATCCAATCAAGCATCGCCAAGGTCGATACGGCATCGCTGCAATCCTCCGTCACGATCAAGCCGGGCTCCACCTACAGTGCGGAGCAGGTGGAAAAGTCCGTCGAGCGCATGACGTTGATGTTGAGCGATCAAGGCCATGCCGCCGCCAACGTTCGCGTGGTGCCCAAGCGCGACGAGGCGAGCCGCACCATCACCATGGCCATCGAGGTGAAGGAGGGGACCCCGGTATATATCGAGCGCATCGAGGTCGCCGGCAACAGCCAGACCAAGGACTTTGTCATCCGCCGCGAGCTGCGCTTCGCCGAGGGCGACGTGGTCAACGCCTTTGTGCTCGAGCGGGCCCGCAAGCGCGTGCAGGCCTTGGGCTTTTTCAAGAAGGTCACGCTGAAGCGAAAGCTGGGCTCGAGCCCGGATCGCGTCATCATTACGGTGGAGGTGATCGAGGACGACACGCGCAACATCGCCTTCGGCGCCGGCTACTCGAGCTCGGAAGGCATCGTCGGCGATATTTCGGTGACCGAACGCAATCTCTTCGGCAACGGCCAAGCGTTGCGCGTCAAGCTTGCGGGCAGCGCCATGCGCCTCCAGGCTGAACTCGGCTTCACCGAACCACGATTATTCGGCAGCAATTTCGCCGGCGGCTTTGACCTCTTCTACAAGGATACCGACTACACGACGCAGTCGTCTTTCAAGAGCCAGCGGGTCGGCGGCGACCTGCGGCTTGGCTATCAAATCACCGATGAATGGTCGGGCAGCGTCAATTACACGTTCTCGCGCAACACCATTTATGACGTCGGTGCCAATGCATCGGCCGCGATCAAGGAGGCGGTGCCGGGTTTTCCCAATGTTTCCTCCAACACCTATGACACCTCCTCCGTCGGCTACAGCTTGGCTTACGATACGCGCAACAACAAGCGGCGACCGACCGAGGGCGTCTACTACACCTTATCGCAGGATCTCGCCGGCATCGGCGGCGACGTGCGCTATCTGCGCTCGACGGGCGAGGCTCGCGGCTACTATCCCGTTTCCGATACGATCACGGCGGCGGGTCGCGTCACCGGCGGCGTGGTCGGCGGTTGGGGAGGGCAGGACGTGCGCCTCCTCGATCTGTTCTATCGCGGCAGCGAGAGCGTGCGGGGCTTTGCCTATTCCGGCATCGGACCGCGCGATATCCTGAGCGCCAATAAAGACGCGCTGGGCGGGCGCATGTATTTCGCCACGACCGCCGAACTGTTGTTCCAGATCCCCGGCCTGCCGCAGGATTTCGGTCTGCGCGGCGCCGTATTCGCCGATGCCGGCTCGCTCTGGGGTGTCAACAAGACGGCGGCATCGCTTCCGGGTCTTGCCGGCAATTCGCTGGCCCCGCGCGCGTCCGTGGGCATGGGCTTGGCCTGGGATTCACCGCTCGGTGCGCTGAGGGCGGACTATGCCTTCCCGATCGTCAAGCAGCCCTTTGACAAGACGCAGGCCTTCAGCTTCGGCCTGAGCCCGTTCTAGGCGGCGATTAGTCGGGCGCGCCGCGGCGTGCCAGCACTATCTCGACGGCCGCGGTGTTTTTCTTTCATGCCGACCCGGAACGATGATATGGCGCCCCGGCGGAGGCGGGTCGATGCTCTCAAGGGCAGGCCGATCACAGGCGACCTCCAGCGCGATGTCACGATGGAGCGTCAAAAGCCATGGGCAGCATGAACGGGGCGGAGAGCCTGGTGCGCACCCTGCTTGCGGGGGGCGTGAACGTCTGCTTCACCAATCCGGGCACCTCGGAAATGCACTTTGTTGCGGCCCTCGACAAGGTGCCGGGCATGCGCTGCGTGCTGGGCCTATTCGAAGGCGTGGTCACGGGTGCCGCCGACGGTTACTACCGCATGCGCGGGCAGCCGGCTTCGACCTTGTTGCACTTGGGACCGGGCCTCGCCAACGGGCTCGCCAACCTGCACAACGCCAAGAAAGCCAACTCAGGCATCGTCAACATCGTCGGCGAGCACGCCACCTATCATATTGCCCATGACGCCCCACTCACCTCCGACATCGAGGGTCTGGCTGCGCCGATGTCGCATTGGGTCAAGACCTCGCCCGACGCGGCGAGCCTGGCAAGCGATGGGGCGCTGGCAATTGCCGCCGCGCGGCAGACGCCCGGGCAGATCGCCACCCTCATTTTGCCCGCCGACACGGCCTGGACTGCCGCCGACGGCATCGCCGAGCCCGCGGCGTCGGCGCCGGTCCGAAGCGTTCCGCCTGCCGCCATCGAAGCGGCCGCGGCAATGCTGCGCTCCGGCGCGCGCGCCACTTTGCTGCTGGGCGGCCCCGCCCTGCGTCAGCGCTCGCTCGAATGGGCCGGCAAGATCGCCGCCAAAACCGGTTGCGGCGTGCTAACTGAGGGCGCCAATGCCCGGCTGGAGCGCGGCGCCGGGCGCGTTCAGGTCGAGCGCATACCCTATGTCGTCGACAAGGCGCTCGCCGTCATGCGCGCCGCAGGCAACCTCGTGCTGGTCGGCGCCCGCCAACCGGTGGCGTTTTTTGCCTATCCCGACAAGCCCAGTTTGTTGATGGCCGAGGGCACCCGCGCCAGCACGCTCGCGGGCCTCGACGAGGACATCGAAGGGGCGCTCGAGGCGCTGGCGGCCGAGCTCGGGGCCACCGCGCTGGCACCCACCGGCTTGGCCGCGCCGCGGCGGCCGCTGCTGCCGGCCGGCGCCATCACGCCCGCCGCCATCGCCTCGATCCTTGGCGCCATGCTGCCGGAGAACGCCATTGTGGTTGACGAAAGCGTCAGCACGGGCCGCGAATTCTTTGCCGAGACCGCCGGCGCGCCGCCGCATGATTGGCTCAACAACAGGGGTGGGTCGATCGGCTACGGCATGCCCGTGGCGATCGGCGCCGCCATCGCCTGTCCCGAGCGCAAGGTGATTGCGCTGGAGGGGGACGGCAGCGCCATGTACACGCTGCAGTCGCTGTGGACGATGGCCCGGGAAGGGCTCGACGTTACCGTGCTGATCCTCGCCAACGGCAGCTACAACATTTTGCGCGGTGAACTGACCAACGTCGGCGTCAAGAATCCTGGGCCGCGCGCGGTGGACATGCTTTCGCTCCGCCGCCCGGACCTCGATTGGGTGAGCCTTGCCGGTGGCATGGGGGTGGAGGCCACACGCGCCAAAGACTGCGAGCAGTTGATCAAGGCACTGAGCGCCGGCCTCAGTTCCGGCGGACCCTATCTCATCGAAGTGGTGCTTTGACCGCGGCGGGTGCCGGCGTCTTCAGGCGCGCCGCAGCGTCAGGATCGACCAGCCGGCGCGCCGCTCCCAGCCCACAAGACGAAAGCCGGCGGCGCGATAGGCCATGGCGACCTCGCGGGCCTGATGGTTCAATAGGCCTGAGAGGACGGCAAAGCCGCCGACAGCAATGGCGCGGCGCATCGGCGCGGCGAGCCGCACCAGCGGACGCGGCAAAATGTTGGCAAGCACGAGATCGAAGGGTCGCGCTCGGCGCAGGCTCGGGTGTGCGAAGCCGTTGGCATTGAGGATGGTGAGGCGACGCCCCGTTCGGTTGAGGCGCGCGTTGGCGCGCGCGACCGCGGTGGCGATCGGATCATTGTCGACCGCGAACACCTGGGCATGGGCCATGAGCCGCGCTGCGGCAATGGCGAGCACTCCCGTGCCGCAGCCCAGGTCGAGGACGCGGCGGAAGCTCCTGCGCCGGCTCAGGGCATCGAGGGCAACGAGACAACCGGCCGTGGTCGGATTGTGACCGGTGCCGAACGCCTCACCCGCATCGATCTCGATGGCGGTTTGCCGTAGTGCGAAGCGTGCGCGATCGTGGCTGCCGTGCACCAGCAATCGGCCGGCCTCGATCGGCGGCAGGGCCGCCTGCGACAAGGCCACCCAGTTGAGGTCGGGAACGGCTTCCAGCGCTGGGGCGCCGAGACCGACGAGATCGGCGAGCGCTTGTGCCAGCAGCGCCATCGGCGGCTCCGTGTCCCAGTAGGCCTCGACCGTGAAGCGCGGCGGTTGGGCTTCGAACAGCGTAACGGCGAGCGGTTCGGGCGCGACGAGTTCGCCCAACAGGCCCGCCGCGGTGCGCCCGGCATCGGCATCGGCGGCCTCGATGCGAAGCTTGAAAAGTGCCATGTTCGCCGAAGCCTGGCTCAGTTGTGCGCGGCGCCGCGCGCGGCGCGGCGCCTTTGACCGTTTAAGAGTGCAAGCCCGGCCGCAGGTCCACCGGGCTTGGCTGTCGTGGGAGGCCCGCAGGCTCGATCTTGGCTAGAGCGGCTTGATTGCCACCTTGCGAAACTTGATCACGCCTTGTCCGTGCTGCAGGCCCAATGGCCCTTCGATGAACATGCCGTTGTGCAGCTCGACCGTCTTTTGGCCGTTCATGAGGACCGTGATCTGGCGGCCTTTGGCGGTGATCTCGAAGGTGTTCCATTTGCCGCCGGCTTTCGGCATCGGGCTCACCTCGGAGAAGTTGACGATCCCGCCCGTGCCGTAGGTCGGATCCTTGCGCTGGTCGAAAATGTTGACCTCGTAGCAGGACCTGTCGCCGAGCTTGCCGGGGTCCTGGCAGCGCAGGAAGACGCCGCTATTGGCATCGTCGCTTGCGCAGAATTCCACGTGCAGCTGAAAATCCTTATAGGGTTGCTTGCTGACGAGATAGGCTGGGTCCTGACTGGTCTTCTTGTCGGCGACCACCGCGCCGTCCTCGAGGCGCCAGTTGCTCTCGCCGACCTTGTTCCAATCGCCCATGGTCTTGTCGTCGAGCAGCATCGTCCAGCCGTCACCGCTTTGGCCCGTGGCTGGCGGCGCCAGTTGGATGGTAGATATGCCCAACGCCAGGAGGCCCATAGCAAAGGGGAAGATGTGTGTCGCTAAGCGTCGCTGCATGCTCAAACTCCCTGGCACGGACAATCCGGTTTCCTCCAACGATCGCTTTTGTCTGTGCGATCAGCGTGCGGCATTGTTCGCGCCCCACCGAGCGCCGCCGCTGCCTGCACGCCAAAGGCATTGTAGTCGCGTTCGACTTTTCCCGGAAGCCATCCGCGCCGCTGGCGCGGGCTGCGGGCTCCCCCGCGCGCGGCGCAAGCTGCCGCGCAACCGACGCGGCGCCCTTTGGCGCACCACGGCGCGACCGATGGCAACGGTCGGACCGCGCAGGTGCGAACTTCGGCCGATCTCGGCCGGCCGATCTCCACCCGGCCGGCGTCGCCGGTGCGGGCCGTTCCGCCACACTTGAGATCGCCGGATTCGAGCTTGTCATGGCGGCCGCCAGGCCTACGATCCGGAGGTGCTAGCGCGATGCTGAGCTTGGTCGGGCAATATGACTCACCTTTCGTGCGTCGCGTGGCGGTCTCACTCACCGCCTTGGAGCTGCCTTTCGAGCGCCAGCCGCTCTCCGTCTTTGCCGACGCCGAGGCGTTGCGCGCGCACAACCCGCTTGGGCGGGTGCCGGCCCTGCTGCTGGAGGACGGGGCGTGCCTGATCGATAGCTGGGCGATCCTTGATCATCTCGATGAGCGCGTGGGCCCGCAGCGGGCTTTGCTGCCGGCGGCGGGCGTGGCGCGCCGCGAGGCCTTGCAGACGGTCGTGCTAGCCACGGGAATCTGTGACAAGACCGTCGCCAGCGTCTACGAAAGGCGGCGCGAGCCGAGCAAGATCGACCTCGGCTGGATCGGGCGCTACCGCGACCAAATCGAGGCCGCCCTTGGCGAGCTCGACCATCGTGCGGCGCTGCAGCTTTGGCCGCCGTCGAGGCTATGGCAACCGGTGATCAGCATTGCCGCCATGTTTGGCTTTATTCGGCTCTATTTGCCGGAGGCGGCACCGGTTGGCCGCTTTGCGGCCTTGGACCGGCTGGCCGCCTGGGCGGAAGGGCAAGCCGCCTTGATCGCCTGCCGGCCGTCCGTTGCCGAGCTTGGCGGTCCGCCCGAGTTGGCCCGCGCGGCGCTTTTGCGCTTGCAGGGCAGCGCCCAAAGCCGCTAGCAGGGAAGGGAATTTCGGCCAAGTCTGCCAGTCAAAGCCAGCCCGGAGAGTGAACCCATGCGCGTCTATTATGATCGGGATGCCGACATCAACCTCATCAAGGGCAAGAAGGTCGCCGTCATCGGCTATGGCAGCCAGGGACACGCCCACGCCCTCAACCTGCGCGACAGCGGCGTCAAGAATGTCGCCATTGCCTTGCGCAAGACCTCCGCGGGCGTGAAGAAGGCCGAGGCCGAGAAACTCAAGGTGATGGAGGTGGCCGAGGCTGCCAAGTGGGCCGACGTCATGATGATGCTCACCCCCGACGAGCTGCAGGCCGATATCTACCGGGATCACTTGCGCGACAATATGAAGGATGGTGCGGCCTTGATGTTCGCGCACGGCCTCAACGTGCATTTCAACTTGATTGAGCCTCGTGCCGATCTCGATGTCGGCATGATTGCCCCGAAGGGACCGGGTCATACCGTGCGCTCGGAATATCAGCGCGGCGCCGGGGTACCGTGCCTGCTGGCGATCCACCAGGACAAGAGCGGCAATGCACATGATCTGTTTCTCTCCTATGGCGCCGCCATTGGCGGGGGACGCGCCGGCATCATCGAGACCAGCTTCAAGGAGGAATGCGAAACCGATCTGTTCGGCGAGCAGGCGGTGCTCTGCGGCGGTTTGGTGGAGCTGATCCGCGCCGGCTATGAGACCTTGGTGGAAGCGGGCTACGCCCCCGAGATGGCCTACTTCGAGTGCCTGCACGAGGTGAAGCTGATTGTCGACCTCATCTATGAGGGGGGCATCGCCAATATGAACTATTCGATCTCGAACACGGCCGAGTTCGGCGAGTACGTGTCCGGTCCGCGTGTCATCACCGATGCGACCAAAGCGGAGATGAAGCGCATTCTGCGCGACATTCAGTCGGGCCAGTTCACCTCCCTGTGGATGCAAGAATTTCGCTCTGGGCTGCCGCGCTTCAAGGCGACCCGGCGCAACAACGATGCCCATCCCATCGAGGCCGTGGGTGCCAAGCTGCGCGCAATGATGCCCTGGATCAAGGAACGCGCACTGGTCGACAAGAGCAAAAACTAGCGATCCCGCAGGCAACGCCTGGCCGGCGGCGACATCGCCGCAGGCCTATTTGGTCCGGCCGCCCTGCGCGGCGAATTTGCCGGGGCAGGTGCGCACCATGATAGCCCCAGCCGGGCCCCTGGTGCGCGGCCGACGATCACAAAAACCCGGCGGTCGCCAGCCCGATTCCGGCATGCCAGAGCCGAGGCGAGTGCCGCGGGGGCGACGTTGCCAGCCGGGGACCGGTATGCTTTCATCGCCGGCGTCCACGAGGCCTCTCAAACAACACTTGCACAATCTCCATTGGGGGAAACGCATGCGCCGTCTTCGCTTTCTTGCTTTGCTCGCTGCCATCCAATGGGGCGCGGCCGCCGCCAGCGCCCAGGACAGCATCAAGATCGGCGCCGACCTGCCCATGAGCGGTCCCAATGCGGAATACGGCGAATTGTTCGGGGCGGCCGCCAATCTGGCGGTGGAGCATGCCAACGCGGATAAGATGCTGTCCAAGAAGCTCAGCATCCAATTCGAGGACAGCCAGGCAACGCCGCAGCAGGGCGTGGTGGCGATGAACAAGCTGGTAAATGTCGAGAAGGTCCCCTTCGTGCTTTCGGCCTTCACCGGCGTGTCGAAGGCAATTGCACCGGTCGGCGACAGAGCCAAGGTCGTCAGCGTTAACGGCGGCGGCATCGGGCCCGATCTCGCCGAACTGGGGGAATATTTCTGGAACGTCATCCCGCTCGTCAATCTCGAGATCCGGGTGATGGCGCCCTACCTGGTACAGGAGCGCGGTTTCAAGAAGATCGCGCTCATCTACGTCGACGACCCGGCGGGCGAAGCCATTCAAAAGGAACTCAAGGAAAACGTGCCGAAGGCGGGCGGCCAGATGGTCGCCGAGCTGCAGGTTCCGCGCAATGCGCAGCAGTTTACCAGCATCGCCGCCAAGGTGCGCGAAGCCAGTCCCGACCTCGTCTTTATTGCCTCCTTCGGTGCCCAGCAGGCCCAAATCGTCAAGCAGCTGCGCGACAACGGAGTGACCCAGCAGCTCGCCAGCTATTCGGCCTTCTCCTCGCCGACGGTGACGCAACTGCCCGAGGCCAAGGGCGCACTGTTCCCGACCCAGTCGGTGAATTGGCAAGCCGCCGGCATGAGCGAGCGGGTCGCCAAGGACTGGAAGGCCAAGACCGGCAAGGAGCCCAATGCCTATGTGGCCAACTACTACAATGCGGTGATGGTGTTCGTGCACTTGGCGCAGGCCTTGGAAAAGAGCGGCCAGCCGATTACCGGCGAGAACCTCCTAAAAGAGCGCAAGGCCAACGGCAGCTTTGATCTGGTCGGCGGCAAGATGGAGTTTCTGCCCAACGGCTCGGTGTCGATGCCGATCCAGATCAACGAGATCGACGGCGGCGCCGGCAAGATGGTCAAGGGCGGCACGATGGCCAAGTAACGGCGCCCGCCTTTAAGGTTTGCCCCCTTGCTGCTGCTTCAACTCCTCATCAACGGCCTTCAGCTCGGCGCCATCTACGCGCTTACCGCGGTCGGCTTCTCGCTGATTTTCGGTGCCACCAAGATTTTTCACGTGGCGCATGGCGCGGCTTTCACGATCGCGGCCTACCTGTTTTGGTGGACCAACGCGGTGCTGGGGCTCAGCTGGCTGCTGGCGGCCGCCCTGGCGGTGGCCGCCGCCGTCGCCTTCGGGCTATGCATGGAACGCTGCGTCTACCGCCCGATTCAGCGGCACGAGGGGGCTTTCTTTACCGTCTTCATTGCCGCCTTTGGCGTACAGATCATCGTGCAAAATCTGATCGGTACCGTGTTCGGTCGCGGCTTCGTGTCGGTGACGACGCCGCTCAGCCACAGCATCCAGGTGCTGCCCGGCTTGTTCGTTGCGCCGGTGGCGGCGCTGGCGATCGTCGTCGCCGTCATCGGTTTTTCGGCGCTGACGAACTATCTCTCGCGCACGCACACCGGCATGGCCATGCGCGCCCTGTCGGAAAATCCCGATCTGATCCGGGTGTTTGGCCTCGATCCGGGGCGCGTGGCGCAGTACGCCTTCGCCATCGGCTCGGCGATCGTGGTTCCGGGCGCCATTTTCACGGCCATGACCGCCGGGCTCAACCCGGCGGTGGGCGCGCACGTCATGCTGATCAGCCTGGCGGCCACCATCGTCGGCGGCATCGGTTCGCTGCGCGGCGCCGCCTACGGCGGCTTGCTGCTGGGCCTGGCGGAAAACCTTGCCCTGTGGCGGCTCGACCCACAATGGAGCGAGGCGGTGACCTTCGTCGTGCTCTTTCTTTTTATCATCTTCCGGCCGGCCGGCTTCTTCGGCAGGCCGCACGCGGCCAAGTGAGGCCGGCATGTGGGCCTACATCATCAATCTCGCGGTGCTGATCTCCATCAACGCCATCCTTGCCATCACCCTCAATTTTATTCTCGGCTATGCCGGCATTTTCTCAATCGCCCACGCCTTGTTCTTTGGCGTCGGCGCCTACACGGCGACCTTTTTTGCCATGAAATTCGCGGCCGGCTTCCTGTCGGCGACCGCCGCCGGCATGGCGCTCGCCGCACTCATCTCCTTGGCGCTGGCGCTGCCGGCGCTGCGCGTGCGGGGGGAATATTTCGTCGCCGCCTCGCTCGGCCTGCAGATGCTGGCCGTCACGGTCTTCACCGAATGGAAGTCGGTCACCGGCGGCATCGGCGGATTGACCAACATTCCGCCCGCCCGCCTGTTTGGCTTTGCCGTCACGCAGCCGGAGCACTTTCTGCTGCTGTCGCTCGCCTGCCTGGCGCTCATCATCCTCGTCATTCGCGCCCTGGTCCGCTCGAGTTTCGGGCGCAGCCTGAAGGCCATTCGCGACGACGAGACGGCCGCCTGGGCCTACGGCAAGAACGTGGCCGTCATCAAGACCACGGCGGTCGTGGTCTCTTCCGCCCTGGCGGCGGTGGCGGGCTCGCTTTATGCCTTCTATTTGAGTTTCATCAATGTCGAGAGCTTCGTGCTCGACACCTCCATCCAAGTGATGGCCATGGTCATCATCGGCGGCACGGCGACACTGTTGGGACCGGTAATCGGTAGCGTGCTGATCCTGCTGCTGCCGGCCGGGTTGAGCTACTTGCCGTATTTGCCCGTCACCGAGATTGGTTCGATCCAGCAAATCATCTACGGCGGCGCCATGGTCTTGTTGATGATCTATCGGCCGGGCGGGCTGTGGGGCTTCCAGGACACCCCGCCCAGCCGCAAGGGCGGCGCGACATGAGCCAGGGCGGCGAGGTCTTGCTTGCGGCAAGCGAGGTTGCCAAAACCTTCGGCGGCCTCAAGGCTGTCGATGCTGTCTCCCTCTCGCTCAAGAGCGGCATCATCACCACCCTGGTGGGACCGAATGGCGCGGGCAAGACCACGCTGTTCAATCTGATGACGGGGCACCTGCCGCCGGATCGTGGCGAGGTGACATGGCTCGGCAAGTCCATCGTCGGTCTGCCGCACTGGAAGATCGCGCGCCTGGGTATTGGCCGTTCCTTCCAGGACCTCAAGCTGTTCGCCAACATGACGGTGGCGGAAAATATCGAAACGGTGACGGAGCGCGGCTCCTGGCTGTGGCAGCCGGGCGGACGCGCCGCACAGAAGGCGCGCCGCGACAAGGTGGAGGCGACGCTCGCCGCCACCGGCCTCGGCGACAAACGCAACGCGCGTGCCGTCGACTTGGCTTACGCGGAACGCAAGTTTCTCAGTCTTGCGCGCATCATGGCCTCGGGCGCGCGGCTATGGCTGTTGGACGAGCCGGCCTCGGGTCTCGACCCCGGTTCCTATCAAAGCTTCCTGTCGCTGTTGCGCCGGCAGGTGCGCGAGGGCGTCACCATTTGCATCATCGAACACAACCTCGATATCGTCCAAGGCATCTCCGATCGGATTGCCTTTCTCGACCAGGGCCGGCTGTTGGCCGAAGGTGACCCCAAGACGATCCTCAGCGATCCGGCGTTGGCCGCCATCTATTTCGGCGAGCGGGCGGTATGACGGCGGCGGTGCTCAAGGCCGAGAATTTGCGCGTCGGCTATGGCGGCAAGCCGGTGCTGCTCGATGTCAGCATCGAGCTGCAGCCGCGGGAAGTGCTTTGCCTCATCGGCCACAACGGCGCCGGCAAGAGCACGCTGTTGCGCACCCTGTTCGGGTTGGCCAAACCGCAAGCCGGTCGCATCCTGGTCGACGGTCGGACGCTGCCACGGCACAGCCCGCGCGACTTGACCGCGCACGGTGTGGCGATGGTGCCGGAAGGTAGAGGCGTGTTCCCGGGCCTGACGGTGGCGGAGATTTTTGCGCTCGGCATGTGGTCCGCCGGCGTCCCCGAGGCCGAGCGCGCCGAGCGCATCGAATGGGTACTAGAGGTGTTGCCGCCGATCCGAGCGTTCTATCACAGGCGCGCCGGTCTCCTCTCCGGGGGCCAACAGCAAATGGTATCGATCGGGCGCGCCCTGCTGGCGCGGCCGCGCTGTCTGCTGATGGACGAACCCTCGATCGGGCTGGCGCCCAAACTGTTCCAGGACTTGCTGCAACCGATCCGCGCCCTGCAGCGCCAGCACGCCATGAGCATCCTGCTGATCGAGCAGAACGTCCGCGAAGCTCTCAAGATTTGCGATCGGGTTGCGGTGATGAAGGCAGGTGCCATCATCCTGGAGGCATTGCCGGCCGATCTGGCCGACAACGCCAGGCTGATGGAACTGTATTAGAGCGGCCATCGGCCGGGCGGCCCCGTCTTCCCGAGCCCCCCGCCCAGGGGCGCCGCCGACGTTGGTACTTTATGGGCGTTATGATCCTGCTAGCCTCTGGTCGACGGCCGGCCAGAAAGCGGCGGGCGTTAGCGTCGAGGCAAGCTGTGATGACCCCATTTCAAGCAACCGCATCGTGCCCCCTCGACGGCATCACGGTGCTCGACCTGTCGCGTCTCGTTGCCGGCAACATGGTGTCGCTGCAGCTGGCCGATTTCGGCGCCGAGGTGATCAAGATCGAGGATCCCGACAAGGGTGATCCCTTGCGCGCCTGGCGCGTCGAAGGCCAGTCGCTGTTCTGGAAGGCCTACGCCCGCAACAAGTTGAGCCTGACGCTCAATCTGCGCAAGCCGCGGGGCAAGGACCTGCTGCTCGATCTCATCGATCGCAGCCAGGTTTTGATCGAGAACTATCGGCCGGGCACGCTGGAACGCATGGGGCTTGCTCCGGCGGTGCTGCACGCGCGCAACCCGCGGCTCATCATCGTGCGCGTGTCCGGCTGGGGACAGACCGGACCCTATGCGCAAAAGCCCGGCTTCGGCACGCTGGTGGAAGGTCTATCGGGGTTCGCCGCCAAGACGGGCTTTCCCGATCGCGAACCGGTGCTGCCGCCGACGGCGCTAGCCGACATGATCTCGGGACTCTACGGCGCCTATGCCACCTTGCTCGCCTTGCGCGAGATCGAGCGCAAGGGCGGCACCGGTCAGGTCATTGACCTGTCGTTGCTCGAAGGAATGCACTCGGTGGTTGGCTCGGATGCCGCCGCCTTCAAAGCCTTCGGCGTCGTGCCGCGCCGGCAGGGCAGCCGCTCAAACATCACGAGCCCGCGCAATGTGTATCGCACCCGCGACGGCCGCTGGCTTTCGATCTCGGGCTCCATGCAATCGATGGCCGAAAGGCTCTATGCGGCCGTGGGCGTCCCCGAAATGACCAAGGATGCCCGCTTTGCCAGCAACAGCGCGCGCCTTGCCAACAACGAGGAGGCGGAGCGGCCGATCCGCGAGTTCATTGCGGAGCGCGATCTCGCCCAGTGCCTGGCCGTGTTTGATGCCGCCGAGGTTACCGCGGCTCCCGTCTACGACATCGATCAATTCGTCGCCGACGCCCACGTTCGCGAGCGCCAGGTGATCGTCGAGGTCCCGGACGAGGAACTTGGGTGCTTGACCATGCACAACGTCGTGCCTCGGCTGTCGGCAACGCCGGGTGCGCTGCGCCGCCCCGCCCCCAAGCTGGGCGAGCATACGCAACAGATCTTGGCCCGCATTGGTATCAGCGCGGGCGAGCTTGCGCACCTGCGCTCTGAAGGGATCGTCTGATATGCCGCCCACCGATCTGCCGAACTGGCGTTCGCTGTTGTTTGTCCCGGTCACGCGGGAGAAGTTTGTCGCCGGCGCGCACACGCGCGGTGCCGATGCCATCATCCTCGATCTCGAAGACAGCGTGCCGGAAGACGACAAGCAGCGCGGCCGCGAGCTGATCCCGGCCGCGGCCAGCGCCGTCGGCAAAGCCGGTGCCGACGTTTTGGTAAGGATCAATCGACCTTGGCACCACGCCTTCCGCGACATCGAGGCGGCGGTGTGTCCGGCGGTCATGGCCCTGATGTGCCCAAAGGTGGAGAGCGCCGAGCACTTGGGGGTGATTGCCGAGATGCTCGACGGGCTGGAGCATCGGCGCGACTTGCGCCTCGGCCACACCAGGCTGGTGGCGCTGATCGAGACGGCGGAGGCCTATTTCCGTGCCCGTGAGATCGCCAAAGCGACGCCCCGGCTGGTGGCCCTGTCCCTGGGCGCGGAAGACTTCGCCCTGTCGGTCGGCATGGAGCCGCTCGGCGAGACATTGGCGATGCCGAAGCAGACGGTGATCATCGCCGCCCGCGCTGCCGGCATCCTGCCGCTCGGCTTCATGGGCACCGTGGCCGACTTCAAGGACCTCGCCGCCTTCCGCGCCGTGGTGCGCCGGTCGCGCCACTTTGGCTTTGCCGCTGCAACCTGCATTCACCCGAGCCAATTGCCGATCCTCAACGAGGAGTACGGGGTCTCGGCCGCCGAGGTCGAGCGGGCGCGCCGCCTGATCGCCGCCTACGAGGCGGCCATGGCAGGAGGCATCGGCGCGGTCACCTTCGAGGGCAAGATGATCGACGTGCCCGTGGTGGAACGCGCCAAGGCTCTCATCGCGCGCGCCGAGCAGGCCGAGGCCTGAGTGCTTGCCAAAAGGCTTAAGCGATGCCGTCCTCGTGCAGGGTCCGCAGGTCCGTCGGCGCCAGGCCACACAGCTTGGCCAGGAGCTGATCGGTGTGCTCGCCGAGCAGCGGTGGGCGGCTGACGCTGACGGGCGAGGCCGTCAGCTTCACGGGGCAGCCGACCGTTTGATAGGTGCCCCGCTGCGGGTAGTCGACGTCGACGATCATCTCGCGCGCTTTGAGGTGCGGGTCGGCAAGGACTTCGCCGGTGTCCTGACAGGCACCACAGGGCACGCCGGCCTCACCCAAGAGCCGCATCACCTCGTGCTTGCTGCGCTGCCGCGTCCAAGCGGCGATGATGGCATCGAGCGCGGCGCGATTTTCCCAGCGCGCCTCGAGCGTTTTGAAGCGCGGATCTTCCGCCAGACCGGGCCGCATCAAGACCCCGAGCAGGGCCGGCCACATTTGCGGTTGCGCATAGATGAACACGTGATCGTTGGGTCCACCGGGGGCGCAAGCATAAGTGGTGCCTGGCACATTGCGGCCGAGCTGGTTGCCGCTGCGGGGTGGTGGATGACCGAAACGTTGATGATCGCGCAGGCTAACCCGGCAGATGTTGACAACCGCGTCTTGCATGGAGACCTCCACGTGCTGGCCGCGGCCGGTGCTGTGCCGCTGCTGCAAGGCGGCGAGGATGCCGATCGCCATGTGCATGCCGGTACCGGAATCGCCGATCGAGGGCCAAACGTAGGTCGGCGGCCCATCGGGGAACCCGGTCACGCACATGGCGCCGCCCATGGCTTGGGCGATGGGTTCAAAGCTCTTGAAGTCGCTATAGGGACCGTAGGTGCCGAAGCCCTTGATGGTGGCATAGATGAGGCGCGGATTGATTGCCGATAGCACCTGGTAACCGACACCCAGACGATCGAGGGCCCCGGGACTAAAGTTCTCGACCAGCACATCGGAGTTGGCGATGACCTGCTTGAAGAGCTCTTTTCCCCGCGCCGATTTCAGGTTGAGGGTCAGGCTCTGCTTGTTGGCGTTGAGGAGCAGGAAGAATAAGCTGTCGCCGCCCTTGGCATCGCGCATGTTGCTGCGGGCGACGTCGCCGCCCTTGGGTTCCTCGAGCTTGATTACTTCGGCGCCCAGGAACCCCAGCATCTGCGTGCAAGCTGGGCCCGCTTGATTGTGGGTCATGTCGATCACTCGGATACCGGACAGGGCCTGTGCCACGTTTTTCTCCCGACCTTTGCGCTGGTGCCACGCCGCCTATGAAAGCAGGCCTTGGCCCCGCTGCCAACGGCGGCGCGCGGGCCGCGCAGCAGGCCACGAAAACACGGGGGAGCTGCCGCCTTGAGTAGCGCCTTGCGTACCTCGAGAATGCCGAAACCGGTGCCGGCGTGCGCCATCACCCCGGCACGGGGGCGCTACGCCATGCCGATGCGCTTGGCGGCGCCGCGAAAGAGCGCCACGGCGTCAGGTTCGAACTGGAAGGCGGCGAGGAAATCGTCGACGCGGTAATTGGGACGCGTTCGGCGGATCGAGGCAAGCAGCGTGCGTGCTTCATCGTGCCGATCGGCCAGCGTCAGGCAAAACGCCGCGATGGCACGGATATGCTCGTGCGCATTCGGGCGGGCCGCGGCTTTGACGGCCCATTCGGCGGCCTCCGCGAAGCGTTCGAGGCGGACGAGGCCCATCGCGCGCGAGCCGAACATGGCAAACAACATGGGATCGAACGGGCTCAAGTGGCGCGATTGATCGGAGAAGGTGACGGCGGCGTGCGGGTCGCCGCCCTGCGCGTGGACGAACGCCAGGGTATAGTGGCCGAGCGCGAAATTGGGACTGAGGTCGATCGCCCGTTCCAGCTCGGCGACGGATTGGTCCTGGCGACCATACAACCAGAGCGCGCGTCCCATCGCCCAGTGCGCGGCGGGATCGCGATCATCGGCCATCAGGCTTTGCCCGGCGGCTTCGTAGGCCCGCTCGATCTCCGGTTCGCGCTTGGCCCAACCTTGAAAGGCGTTCTGGAAGTGGGTGAAGGAGAGGCCGGCAAAGGCTCGGGCAAACGTCGGGTCGAGGCGCACCGCGGTCTCGAAAAAGTGCGTGGCCAGATCGTTGTCGGCCTTGTTGAAACGATACATGTGCCATAGACCGCGGTGATGCGCCTCCCAGGCATCGAGCGAATTGGGCGGCTTCAGGATGGCGCGGTTGCGCTCGATCGTTTCGACTTCGGTGGCGATGGAGGCGACGATCCTGTTGCCGATTTCGTCGAGGACACGCAAGGCGTCATCGACCTTCTGATCGAATACTTCGGCCCAGACGATGCGGGCGCTCCGCGTCTCGGCCAGCTCGACGCTCACCCGCAGCCGGTTGCCCTGACGTCGCAGCGACCCGCTGACGATGTAGTCCACGTTAAGGATGCGTCCCGCCTCCTCCGGGCCGACGCGGCGTTCGCTCAAGGCGAACATCGTGCCTTGCGCAATGACGAATAGACTGCGCAGCTTGGCAAGCCGCGTAATGACATCGTCGGCCAGGCCGCCGGCGGCGCCGCCATGACCCAAGCTGGTGGCGATGTCCGGGGCGGCAAACGGCATCACCGCGATCGAGGCGCGCCTGGGGGCGAGGTTGGGGCTGGTTGCCGCAGGGTTGAGGACGGCGGCTGGGGTCGTTACCGAGGCGTGCGGGACCGCTTCGCGTTGCGCCTTGGCGACCCGCCATAGGTTGGCAATGGGTGTGGCATCGAGACCTTCCGCCTCAAACAGGCGGGCGGTTGCGGCCAGGTGTTCCTCCCCCTCGCGGATGCGGCCGCGCCGGGCGAAGGCATTGAGCAGCATTTCGTGCACGCGTTGATCGAAAGGGGCAAGTTCGGCCAGCTGTTCGAGGTAGACGAACACCTCATCGCCGCTGGCGCGTTTCGCAAGCTGCTCGAGCAAGGCCGTATGGCAGCTGCGAAACCGACGGCGCTGGGCGGTGAGCCAACTGTTGAAGCCCGGGTTGCGATCGACCTCCAAGCCGTCGAGCAACTCCCCGTTAAAGAGCGCGCACAGCTCGCGCAGGCGTTCGGGGGCGAGCGAGCCGATCCCTGTCTGTGTCGCCTGGCTAACCTCGACCGCATCGACGAAGCAGTTCGCGAGATCGAGCCTGATGCTGTCTCCGCGGCTCTCGAGCCTGGCGCACCCGGGGGCATCGAGGATGCCGCGCAGCTTGCTCAGGCACCAGCGCAGCTCGCCGCGCGGGTCGTTAGGTACATCCCATAGCAGTTCGCAGAGCTGGCTGCGCGGGACGGCCTGCGGGGCCAGCGACAGGTAGCCGACGAGCGCGCGCGCCTTGCGCGAGGCGGGCAGCACCAGCTCTTGGCCCTGGCGGCGGATCGTCAACGGTCCGAGCAAGCGCACCTCGAGGCGCGGGGGGCGGCCCGACCGCTGCACGCTCGCTTTTTCCACGCTCTTTTCCACGCCGCCACCCACGTTCGCCTCCACGCGTGGCCGCTTAAGTTCCACCTCGACGCTCATGGGCCGCAAGTGACGCCCAGGCAAGCAAAAAACGGCAACCACCGCGCAATGGAGAACGGTCATGGTTACAGCAGCCACCGCAATCGGTCAAAATCCGCCGCCGGCGGCCATCAACCTTAAGGAATTGAAGGCCCGTCAACAGAGCGCCTGGTCCTCCGGCGACTATGCGGTCGTGGGCACCACCCTGCAGATCGTGGGCGAAGACCTGTGCGAAGCCCTCGACCTGCGCGCCGACCAAAAGGTCCTCGACGTTGCCGCCGGCAATGGCAACGTCACGCTGGCGGCGGCGCGACGCTGGTGCGAGGTGGTCTCGACCGACTACGTCGCAAGCCTGCTCGAACGCGGCCGCATGCGCGCCGCCGCCGAGGGGCTGTCGGTCGAGTTCCGGGAGGCGGATGCCGAAGCTTTGCCGTTCGCCGATGCCAGCTTCGATGTCGTGGTTTCCACCTTCGGCGTCATGTTCACACCCAATCAGGAGCAGGCGGCCGGCGAGCTGCTGCGGGTGTGCAGAGCCGGTGGCAAGATCGGGCTTGCCAACTGGACGCCCGACGGCTTCATCGGTCAACTTTTCAAAACCTTGGGCAAGTACGTGGCCCCGCCCACCGGCGCCAAGTCCCCCGCCCTGTGGGGGACGCGGGCGCGCCTGGTCGAGTTATTCGGGTCGGCGGCCGCTTCGATCAAGACAGAGCCGCGCCATTTCGTTTTTCGCTACCGCTCGCCGGAGCACTTCCTCAGCGTGTTCAAGACCTACTATGGGCCGATGCTCAAGGCCTTCGCCGCACTCGACGGCACGGGTCAGCAGGGATTGCGGCGTGATCTTATCGCCCTGATCGGCAGCATGAACCGTGCCGAGGACGGCAGCATGGTGCTGCCGAGCGAATATCTGGAAATCGTGATCGGCAAGCGCTGAGCCGCAGCGGCGGAGCGCCATGGGTGCGCTCGTGCGCCCTCGTCTCGCAGCCGGCCACACCCTGGCGAAAGCGTCAGCCGGCCAGCGGCGGCGGGTCCTGCTCTATGACGCCTTCGGCCAAGCTGTTGTCGACGAGGCGCTCGTAGGCGGCGCCCGTCGCCAGCAGGCCGCCCGAGATGAGGCCCGCGCGTAGACGCTCGAAGCCCGACCGCGGCAGGCGCGGATCGCGACCCCAAATGCCCAACGACAGGTAGCGATCGAGCGCGCTGGCGAGGCGGGCTTGGGGAAGCCCCGGAAAGTAGTCGGCGATGGCGGCCGCGAGCCGGGTACCGTCGCCGGCGTGGACCCACTTTAAGGTGCGGTAAATCGCGCGCACCATGCCTTCACAGTCGGCGCGCCGCGTCGCGAGCAGCCCACGGCGCCCATAAAGCGTCGTATAGGAGGTGGGTCCCCGGTCCGCGGCCGCCGACCAGATGTGTCCGGCGCCGTCTTCGACCAGGCTCTCGACAAAGGGCTGAAACAGCTGCACGACGTCGACGTCGCCGCGCCGCAGGGCCTCGCAGTTCTCCGCCATCGATCGGTCACCGACCCGTTCGAGGCGCCCCGGGTCGACACCTTCCCGGCGCAGATCCTCCTGCAGGCACATCCAGGGCGTCGGCACCTCGCTGACCGTGGCTAGCCGCAGCCCCACGAGGTCCGGCAACCGGAACTCGGGCCTGGGCTGGCGGCCGAGCAGGAAAAACGGGTCACGGGTGACGACCTCGCAAAAGCAAACAAGGTCGCATTCGGGCTGAGTGTCGTAGGTATGAAGGACGCGCATCGGCCCGCCCCAGGCCACGTCAACGCTGCCGTCGGCCAGGCCGCGCGCGGCCGCGGCGGGCATCGGCGCCGTGACCAGGCGGACCTCGATCCCCTCTTGCTCGTAGGCCCCGAGCGCGAGGGCCGCATAAAAAGGGGCATAGAAGGGGGCACGTAGCGTCTCCTGCAGCACAATGGCCATGACCCCTGTCTCCTCGTGCGCCGATCAAACCGGCATGGTGGCGCGAACCCGCCCCGGACAGCGCGCCGATCGGTGTGCCCAAGGCGCTGGCCGTGGCGCCGAGCCAGAGCCCGCTGCCGCCTACAGGGGACGCGAGCCGCTGACTTGGGTGCGGCGCATCACGCGCCGGAAGGGTCCAGCGTCGTGGATGGCGAGGTGCTTGCAGCAACGATTGTCCCAAAAGGCGATCGATCCCTGCTCCCAGCGGAAGCGGCAGGTGAATTCGGGGCGGTGGCCGTGCTCGAGCAGATAGTCCAGCAGCGGCCGGCTCTCCGCCTCCGACATTCCCTCGAAGCCTTGCGTGTAGGAGCGGTTGACATAAAGCAACTTGCGCCCGCTTTCGGGATGCGTGACCACCACCGGATGCGTGTTGACGGTCTCGCGCCAGGCGGCGTCCTCGCGCACTTTGGTCGATCGCTGCGCATTGCGGTTGGCCTGGGGGCCCGCCACGTTGCGATCGGAGTGCACCGCTTTGAGGCGCGACAGCATGCGCTTCATGCCCTCCGACAGGGTCTCGTAGGCCAGGTACTGGTTGGCAAAAAGGGTGTCGCCGCCAAACGGGGGCACCTCCACGGCATAAAGTATGGCCCCCATTGGTGGCTCGGCCACCATGGTCGTGTCCGCATGCCAGTCCTCGCCGACGATGTGCTTGTCGCCGGGCTCGCGCGTGATCACGACAACTTCGGGATCGGCCTGCATGCCCCGGTAGTTGGGATGGACGAAGATCGGGCCGAACCGGCGCGTGAAGGCTTTGTGGCGTTCCGCATCGAGCGTCTGGTTGCGAAAAAAAATGACACAATGGTCGAGCAGGGCCTGGCGAATGCTGGCAATACTGGCCTCGTCGAGGTCCTGGCTGACGTCGACATTGTGAATCTCGGCCCCAATCGCGCCCGCAACCGGGCGCACCTCGATGGGACTGTTGCGCATGGGCCTCCTCCAGGCGCCAGGGCAAGCCGGTGGCGCCCTTCTTTGATTGCCGGCAGGCTATGACCTCGGGCGCCGCGCTGCAATAGCCACAGCAAGGTCCCGAAAGGCATGAAATAGCGTTGCATTGCGGCCTGGATGCTCTAGGCGGCCGGCCGCGCAGGCGGCAGTATCCGGCAGCACGACTCTTTTTTCTTTGGCGATGCTAGGAGGTCTTGCATGCAACGAGGTGTGATGGCGCTGAGCGCGGGCATAGCGCTGGGGTTGGCCATGCTTGTGGGGTCCGGCGATCGGACGCTCGCCCAGCAATCGAGCACCAAGACCGCGGCGGCTACTCCCAAGGCCGGCAAGGGCGAGAAGGTCTGCCGCGTGAAGCTCAAGTACAGCGGCGAGGTCAAGACCTGGGTGTGCAAGTCGGAAGAGCCCTGCTGCGTGTGGCACGAGATCAACTATGTAAAGTGCGGCAGCACCATTACCGGGTGCCTGTAGCCGGGGCCGCAACAAGCCAAAAGGGGCGCCGACGGCACCCCTTTGAGGCAGATCGCCGCGCTACGCACGGCTTTAGAACTTGAGGTTGAGCCCGAAGCGGACGGTTTCCAATTTCGGCTCGACGGTGGTGGTGATGCCGCCGACCGCTCCCGTGGCGTCGTCGAAGCTGTAGTGCAGGTACTCGACGCGAGCGCTTAGGTTCTGGGTGAGCATGTGCTCGACGCCGCCGCCGGCGACCCAGCCGCTTTGCGTGCCGCCGCCGGACACGTCCATGAGGCCGGTGTTCGGTACCGTGTCGTGGTCGAAGGCGCGCACGTCGATGCTGGCCGCGGCATAACCGCCGGTCGCGTAGAGAAGCAACGTGTCGCTGGGGGCGATACCGAGCCGACCGCGCACGGTCGCCGCCCAATGTGCATCGAAGCTGGTATGGGTGTCGGCCGAGGTCGCCGAGGTGCCTTCACCCGAAAGGTCGAGGGCGCTGATGTCTATCGCCGCGCCGAGGACCAATGGAATGCCGCTGCTCGTGACCTGGTAGTCGCAACCCAATTCGCCGCCGCCGATCGCGCTGTCGGCGTCGGACCCGATCGTTTCATAGGGAGGCGCCGGCGGCGTGTTCCAGGAAGCCCCCAGGCCGGCGAACGCCCCTTCCTGAAACGGCTCGTCGAGCGCATCGTCGTCGCCATGGACGTAGCCGATGTTGGCGCCGACGTAGCATCCGGTCCATGTGCCTGGAGGCGTGATCGAACCCGGATCCGCGGCCTGGGCCCTGCCGAAGCTCGCAGCCAACATCATGAGAGTCAGCAGCGGGATCCGATGTCGCAAAATCACGCGCGATACTCCTCTCGCCGCTCTGCAAGGCTACTGGCCTACGCATTCGACCGCGATCACTCCGCGGCGACTGCGACAAGGCCGTGACAATCTGCTTGCGCAACGCGCCGCCCCGGCCGGGTGTTGCGCGTTTGCAACCAGCACGCGCCGCGCTTCGCTAAAGCGCGTCGCGCGAATTGAAATTCGCGCACCCCGCTTCAAGCGTTGTTCTTGTGCAAGTCGTTTGCCCAAAACCGCTGCACACTTATGGGCGACATGCATCAGAGCGCAAAGTCCGAGGCGGCCAACAGCTTCTGGCCGCCGAGCTCGATCTGGAAGTCGGCGATGCCGTCGCCATTGGTATCGCCGTAGACGATCGTGCAGTCGCCGGCGCTGCCGGCCGGATCGAAAACCCTCGAGATCAGCTGGCCGGCGACGCGCGTGAAGTTGCCTGCGCCGACCCAGGCGAAGGCCTGGTTGCCGGGGGCAAGCGTATTGGCGTCGATTGCCGACAGGTCGATCCTGTCGCTGCCGATCGTGAAGTCGGTGATGACGTCGCGCTCGCCCTGGCCGGACATCGGACTGAAGCCGGTGTTGTTGATCTGCCCGGAGTGGCCCGCCCCCGACTCGTCGGCCGATCGGTAGATGAACACGTCGCGACCGCTGCCCCCGGTCAGCCGGTCGGCTCCAAGCCCGCCGACGATGCGATCCGCGCCGCCCTTTCCATCGACGACGTCGCCGCTGGCGAGAGCAAAGATCCTCTCGCCCT